>Ga0247722_10000528_pt1 | contig 23271 bp, 9 predicted proteins | sample MSEWelMarce3H_FC_FD_189094 | JGI IMG/M metagenome (GOLD analysis project Ga0247722, IMG submission 189094) | Subsurface sediment microbial communities from gas well in West Virginia, United States - MSEEL Well Study Marcellus 3H_FC | ecosystem: Environmental > Terrestrial > Deep subsurface >... | reverse complement strand
ATGCAGTCATAAGGGAAGGGGTCAAAGGGGAAACCGTAGGTTTCTCCTTAAAGGGATTTAAAGGGAACCATGGTTCTCTTTATAAATGGAAAAAACCATCGTTAGCTTTGACATTGGTATCAAGAATTTGGCGTATTGTATTTTCACGGTCTCCCCAGATTCATTGATTATACGCGATTGGAATGTCATCAATTTGCTTGATGTGTCTGGTTCTGCATCGCCTACATTTGCATGCAATTGCCAGAAAGCCAAGTCCGGCGTTTGCGGAAAAAAAGCATCCTACCTATTTGGAGAGAGCTATTTCTGCAACGTTCATTCCAAGAATTCAGGAAAACTGTTTCCAACTAAGGCTACATCTATGCCCGCTATCAAAAAGCTGAAAGTGGATGAACTTACTCAATTCTGCGCCAACCATTTTATTAGTATTGGGGAAAAAGATAAGAAAACAGCAGTCTTAGAGAAAGTCCAGACCCATTTTGAAAAAAACACGCTCAAACCCGTTCCAAAAATTAAGAAGACAAACGCGAATCAACTGCATTTGGTGGATATTGGCAAACGAATAAAAAGCAATTTTGACGCCAAATTTAGTCCAGTTATGAAGGAACTGACCCATGTGATTTTGGAGAACCAGATTTCGCCCATTGCTGGAAGAATGAACACAATTCAGGGAATGGTGGCACAGTACTTCATTATGTCAACCGATGAACTAATCATTGATTTCATATCGTCAGCGGGCAAACTCAAAGGTTTAGCAATAAATGAAACCACCGATTACAAAACGCACAAGAAAGACGGCATTCGTTTTTGCACGCAGTTTTTGGAGGCCAATCCTGAATTATCGGATTTTAAAAGCGTTTTGGATGCATCTGGGAAAAAAGACGATTTGGCGGATTGTTTTTTGCAAGGAATTTACTATTTTAAGAAGCAAAATATAATAAACTATTCGGAGGATTTAAAAATAAAGAGTGTGTAATAATAATATTAGGATGGAATCATTTGACTTGAATATTGACAACCTTGAACCAATTTCTCTGGATTTTGATACTGGCAAAAGTATGAATTTTGGAAATGGCGCCGAACTTTTGATGAATATGAAGAAATCCACACCACAAAGTTCAACCATTGATTTAGGCGATTTGGACACACTGGAGTCAGAACTGAATGATTTATCATCATCTTCATCGTCTTCGTCTTCTTCGTCTTCGTCTTATAAACCGGCAGGCGATACGAAAATGTTCAGTGGTTTGTCCAACATGTTTGGCTTTGGTTCAAAGGAGGAAGAACCCGTAAAAGTGGGTCTGGGTCAGGCAACCAAAGATTCTGGATCCGGAAATACGAAAACGTGGGACGGATATGGAAAATTCACTGACATCCCATCTGGTTCAGAGAAACCCATTAATTCAAAGATGTCGGAACGCGACAAGTTGCGAAAGAAGAAGATGATGATGAAAAGATTGGAGGAGTGGCGCGCAAAAGGACTGGTTTCCGGCGCCCATTTCAACAATGATTCATCCTATGAGGAAGTAGAGGACGAGTACGAGACTGCATTGGAAGACAAGAAGAAGGGCGAGAGCAAGAAGTTGTACAGTTGGTGGTTCATGACCTTTGTGAATACCGTGGAGTATGCAAACGCTGCATTCAATCCGTTCGATATTAATTTGGACGGTTGGGGCGAACAAGTGAATGACGACATTGACAGTTATGACGAGATTTTTGGCGAATTGTACGAGAAATACAGGGGTGGTAAATTGAGCCCCGAGATTGCGCTTCTTCTACGTTTGGGCTTTTCCGCTGCAGTGGTGAATTTCACCAATCGCGCATTGTCTTCGGCTACCCCTGGATTCAATGATGTTATCCGTCAAAGCCCCGAATTAATGAAGATGTTCACCAATGCAACGGTGAATTCCATGTCGCAACAGAGCCCGGGATTCGCATTTGCCAATAATTTGGTGAACCCGGAGCCGTCGGGTCCTCCTCCCAAATCCATTGACCCAAGAACGGCTGCGCCACCGCAACGATCCAGTATGGTATTTACTGAACAACCATCCAATAGACCTGATATTAATGCGGGACGTGGAGTGATGTTCAGTGAAGTAGGAGTAGATTTGAATAACAAGTTTGACAGCGTAAATGGGAGACCACCTTTAAGGAACGACCCAAGGAACGACCCAAGGAACGACCTAAGGAACGACTTTGTAAGGCAGGAGATGTCTGGACCCAAGAATATTGATTCCATTTTGAGCGGATTGAAACCGAAATCGGTCAATATCCAGGAGAACAAGGACAGCGATTCTATGATTAGTGCCTCTTCCTTGAAAGATTTGAACGGAGATGTGCCCAGGTCACGTAGAAAGAAAGGGTCTGACAGAAACATCGTTTCATTAGATATCTAAATCAGAAAATTCTTTAATGGACAAATTCTTGAATAGACGAATTCTTCAATGCATGAATTAGACGCTTTGCGTGCATCATTATAAAACTGTATTTATACCACCAATATAATAATTAAAAAAATTGGAATATTTTAATTATTTAGGACTAATATATAACAATGTCAACCAAATGGGTATCAGTTGGTTCCGGTGGTAATACCATCGCGACAAGCACAGACCTTGGAGTTAGTTGGACCGGGCGCGGAGCAAATCCTTTTACGACGGCGGGATACGGGGTGGCCGGACCAGCCACGTATGCGGACCCCTCTTTAAATGGAACATTAATGATTGGTTCCGGTAATATATTTGTTAATGGATTTTTTAAGGGTTCCATACCATCAATTATGCCAATAAATATGGGATATTCCCGTAGTATTGTCTATGGAAACGGTATCTGGGTAGTAGGTACTTATGATACTGCCGGAGGAAATACTATTGCTATAAGTTCAGATGGGGGACTTACATGGACTGGAAAACCCCTTGTAAATAGTGGAAATTCACTAAATACTTTAACATATGCGAATAATTTATGGGTCGCAGGAGTCATCATATCAAGTTCTCCAGCAATCATATATTCATCCGATAATTGGGCAACAGCAACTACTGTAAGAAATACTATGCCTCACGTAGGGTTTAATAATATATCATTTGCACATGGATACTGGTTTACAAATTATAATAATAGAATATATTCTACAAATGATAGTAATATTACAAGTAATTTTATAAATAGAGATAATGCAATTATTTTTAATCAAAACCATTTGATTCCTAAAAAATTTGTTGCTGGTAAAGATAATTTGGGAGCGAATCTAATAATTACGATTGCTGGTGGTTATAATACTAACTACACAGCTGGAAATACCATTGCAAAAAGTACAAATGGAAGTACTTGGACAAATGTTCCAACTACACTATTTAATTATTATAATTCATACCCGGTCGATTTAGCATATGGAAAAGATGGTTCTGGAAATGGAATTTGGATGATATGTGGTTGGACTTACCCAAATGGGCAATATGGTGGTGGCTCAAATGGTATTATTGCAACAAGTTATGATGGAACAAATTGGACTAAGACCTACACATTTTCAATAAATACCGGAGCATATGTTATAAAATGGACAGGTACTGAATGGTATGCTGGATGCAGTTATACTATGATGAAAAGTACTGATGGAATAAATTGGACTACTACAGCGAACAATAGTTTCATGGATTTAGATATAGGTCCAGTAGTTACTTACACAAAACCCACTTTTATTGCCGTTGGTCAAGGTGGAAACACGATAGCCACTTCCAACAACGGCACAACTTGGACCGGCGCGGGTTCTGGTGTTTTTATAACCGCTGGATACGGCGTTAGTTGGAACGGGAAAGAATGGGTTGCCGTCGGCTCCGGTGGAAACACCATTGCTTATTCCTCAGACGGCATATTATGGAGTAGAAATTCAATTGTCTTTTCTACTCAAGGAAACGATGTTGTATACGGTAAAGATAATTCGGGTAATGGATTATGGGTTGTGGCAGGTCAAGGCGGAAACTCAATTGCAACAAGTAGTGATAACGGAAACACGTGGGTGGGTCGTGGTACTACTGTATTTACTACTGCTGGATGGTGCGTTGCATTTGGCAAAGATGGTTCCGGCAATCGCTTACTAGTTGCAGTTGGTCAAGGTACGAACACCATTGCAACTTCAACTAATGGAACCACTTGGACAGGTCGCGGTGCTACTATTTTTACTACCAAAGGAATCGGCGTAACCTATGCAAACAATTTATGGGTTGCAGTTGGACAAGGTGGAAACAGCATCGCAACCTCTGTCAATGGAATTAATTGGACTGGACTTGGATCAACCATTTTTACTCAAGGAAATGGAATAAGATATACAATCAATTTATGGGTCGCGACTGGTACTGGTTCTAACACCATCGCAACTTCAACCAATGGAACCACTTGGACAGGTCGTGGCACCACTGTATTTACTACTGCTGGACAGGATGTTCTAGGTCCAACAAGTGTAGAACCCATGATGACTTTTACTGTCCCCCCAAGATACATCGAAGAAGCGCCTTTCACAATCACCCCGCCAACCTCTAACAGCAGTGGTTTAATCACTTATACAAGTTCAAATGCATCGGTTGCTACAATTAATGGGACCACTGTAACCATTGTTGGACTAGGCACTACAACTATTAGTGCATTCCAAGCAAGCACCGAGTATTACATATCTGGAACAATTGACGCATCGTTTACAGTAAATAAGCTAGTAACCGTTCTAACCGATTTTTCTGTCCCCGAAAAATCAATTGGTGATGAGGCTTTCACAATAATTCCTCCTACGTCCAATAGTGATGCTGAAGCAACTTATACTTATACAAGTTCGGATACTACCGTTGCGACAATTGTTGGAACTACGATAACCATTGTTGGAGCAGGCACTACAACCATTACTGCATTCCAAGCAAGCAGTGAAAGATATGCATCTGGAACAACAACTGCAACTTTCATTGTAAACAAATTAATAACCACTTTAACCGATTTCTCTGTCCCCGCAAAAACATTTGGAGATGTGTCTTTCAACTTGGTCGCTCCCACAATTAACCGTGATGGCGCAATCACTTATACAAGTTCAAATTTAGCGGTTGCTACGATTTCAGGAAGTAGGGTAACCATTGTTGGAGGAGGCAGTGCAACCATTACTGCATTCCAAGCAAGCACACCAATTTACGCATCTGGAACAACTACTGCACCCCTCGTAGTAAATCAAGCAACCACCGTTCTAAGCAACTTTTCAGTTCCTACAAAAACATTTGGAAACGCGGCTTTCAACATAGTTGCTCCAACAACCAACGGTAATGGTGCAATCACTTATACAAGTTCCGACACAACAGTTGCAACAATTACGAATAATACAATTACCATTGTTGGAGTCGGTAGTTCAACCATTACTGCAAATCAAGCAAGCACTGCGAATTACACATCTGGAACAATTCCTGCTACATTTACAGTGAACCAAGCAACACCAGTTCTAACCAACTTTTCTGTCCCTGCAAAAGCAATTAGTACTGCACCTTTCAACCTAAGTCCTCCCACAACCAACGGCAATGGTACTTTTACTTATACAAGTTCAGATCCAACAGTGGCTACAATTGATGGGAGTCTGGTGACCATTAATGGATTAGGTACAACGGCCATTACTGCACTTCAATCCAGCACTGTGAATTTTAAATCTGCATCAATTACCGAAACCCTTACCGTATTGAATAAATTGCCATTATCTATCGGGGTTGGTTCCGGCGGTAATACCATTGCAACAAGCACAGACCTTGGACTTACATGGAGCGGGCGTGGAGCGAGTTCTTTTACGACATCCGGATACGGGGTTGCAGGACCGGCCACGTATGACGTTTCTACACATAGCCCAGCAAATTCTTTGTATATTGCAACTGGTGCGAATACTTTTTTAAAATCTACAGATGGTACAACATGGACATCAATTGGAACACCAATTGCTTTAACACATGGATTTGTATCTTATTGGTCCGGCACAATGTGGATTATTGGTGGTATGAATAATAGTCATTATGGTAATAATTTCATAACATCTACTGATAATGGATTAACTTGGATAAATAGAAACACCACCGCAATTAATTATATGTTTGGGCTTTATAATAATGGTAAGATGTGGGTTGCTACTGGGTACTATAGTAATAATATTGCAACTTCAATTGATGGAATTACATGGGTAGGAAGAGGATTGGTGTTTTCGAGTGATACCGGTGAATCTGATGTAGTTTGGGGCAATAATACATGGATTGCTGTTGGAGATGCTAACCGCGGTAATTCAATCGTCACAAGTACAGATGGTATAACTTGGACTGGACGTGGAAAAACTATATTTTCGGTGGCTGGAAAAAAAATTGCTTGGAATGGTTCATTATTTATTGCCGTTGGTTCGGGAGGAAATTCAATCGCATATTCAAATAATGGAACATCTTGGACTGGAAATAATACAATTTTTACATCAGGATTAAGTGTAGCATGGAATCAAAACACATGGATAGCATTAGGTTCTGGCGGAAATACGATTGCATATTCTACAGATGGTATCACATGGACAGGAAGCAATCGTATAAGTGGTGATAATATTTATTGGTCAAAAAATCTTAATCAATGGATAATATCACGTTTAAATAATAATACATATTATACATCATCTAATGGTATAAGTTGGTCATCCAAAACTCTTACAAGTGGAACAATATTTAATATGTTTTGGACAAATACAAACATTTTTACAAAACCAACTTTTGTTGCTGTAGGTGCAGGCGGAAATACCCTTGTAGGTTCAACCGACGGCACAACATGGAGCGTCTCTCCATATGGTAGTCCATTTTCGGCCGCTGGATACGGCGTTAGTTGGAACGGGAAACAATGGGTCGCCGTCGGCTCCGGCGGAAACACCATTGCGTATTCCTCAGATGGCTTATTATGGACCGGCAATAATTCACAAATTTTGTCTACTCAAGGAAACGATGTTGCATACGGCAAAGATATTTCAGGCAATGGGTTATGGGTTGTAACCGGTCAAGGTGGAAACAGGATTGCGACAAGTAGTGATGGTTTAACTTGGACCGGTCGTGGTGCTACTATATTTACTTCTGCTGGGTGGTGTGTTGCATTTGGTAAAGATGGTTCCGGCAATCGCCTACTGGTTGCAGTTGGTGAAGGTACGAATACCATTGCAACTTCAACCAATGGAATCACATGGACGGGTCGCGGTGCTACTATTTTTACTACCAAAGGAACTGGAGTAACCTATGCAAACAATTTATGGGTTGCAGTTGGAGAAGGTGGAAACAGCATTGCAACGTCTGTCAATGGAATTAATTGGACTGGACTCGGTTCAACCATCTTTACTCAAGGAAATGGAATAAGATATACAATCAATTTGTGGGTTGCGACTGGCACAGGCGCTAACACCATCGCAACTTCAACCAATGGAACTACTTGGACAGGTCGTGGCACCACTGTATTTACTGCTGCTGGACATGATGTTCTAGGGCCAACAAGTGTAGAACCCATGATGACTTTTACCGTCCCCCCAAGATACATCGAAGAAGCGCCTTTCATAATCACCCCGCCAACCACTAATAGCAGTGGTTTAATCACTTATACAAGTTCAAACGCATCGGTTGCTACAATTGATGGGACCACGGTAACCATTTTGGGACCAGGCACTACAACCATTACTGCATTCCAAGCAAGCACTGACTATTACATATCTGGAACAATTGATGCATCGTTCACTGTAAATAAGCTAGTAACCGTTCTAACCAATTTTTCTGTCCCTGAAAAATCAATTGGCGATGAGGCTTTCACGATAATTCCTCCTACGTCCAATAGTGATGCTGAAGCAACTTATACTTATACAAGTTCGGATGCTACAGTTGCGACAATTGTTGGAACTACGATAACCATTGTTGGAGCAGGTACTTCAACCATTACCGCATTCCAAGCAAGCAGTGAAAGATATGCATCTGGAACAACAACTGCAACTTTTATAGTAAACAAATTAATAACCACTTTAACCGATTTCTCTGTCCCTGCAAAAACGTTTGGTGATGTGTCCTTCAACTTGGTCGCTCCCACCATCAACCGTGATGGGTTAATTACTTATACAAGTTCAAATTTGGCAGTTGCTACAATTTCAGGAAGTAGGGTAACCATTGTCGGAGGAGGTACTGCAACCATTACTGCATTCCAAGCAAGCACGCCCATTTACGCATCTGGAACAATTACTGCACCCCTCGTAGTAAATCAAGCAACCACCATTCTAACTAATTTTTCAGTTCCTACAAAAACATTTGGAAACGCGGCTTTCAACATAGTTGCTCCAACAACCAACGGTAATGGTGCAATCACATATACAAGTTCCGATACAACAGTTGCGACAATTACGAATAATACAATTACCATTGTTGGAGTCGGTAGTTCAACCATTACTGCAAATCAAGCAAGCACTGCGAATTACACATCTGGAACAATTCCTGCTACATTTACAGTGAACCAAGCAACAGCAGTTCTAACCAACTTTTCTGTCCCAACAAAAATAGTTGGAAATGCACCATTTAGTTTGGTAAATCCTACAACCAATAGCAATGGCATAATCACTTACACAAGTTCCGATTTAACGGTTGCAACTGTTTCTGGAAATACAATAACCATTGTTGGAGTAGGAAGTTGCATCATTATTGCAGACCAATCAAGTACATCAAATTATCTAGCTGGAACAATTACTGCGAGCTTTCAAGTTAATCAGATAACAACTGTTCTAAGTGGTTTTTCTGTCCCTGCAAAACAATTTGCAAATGCGGATTTCAACTTGGTTGCTCCTACAACCAACAGTCCTGGCGCATTCACTTATACCAGTTCTAATACGGCGGTTGCGACAATTTTTGGATCTACGGTGACCGTTGTTGGAGTTGGTTCAGCAACCATTACTGCAAGTCAAGCAAGCACAACCAATTATGCATCTGGAACAATTAGCGCAACACTCACAGTAAGTAAGGCAACCACTGCACTAACCAATTTCTCTGTTCCTGCAAAAGCATTTGGAGATGCATCTTTCAACTTGGTTGCTCCTACAACCAATAGCAATGGTTCCTTAACTTATACAAGTTCAAACACCGCAGTGGCTACTGTTTCTGGAAGTAGGATAAACATTATTGGAGTAGGCACTTCAACCATTACGGCGAGTCAAGCAACCAATACGAATTACACAGCTGCAACAAGTACTACAACCCTTACCGTAAATAAGGCAACCACGGTTCTAACCAATTTTTCAATCCCCGTAAAAGTAATCCGAAACGGACCTTTCTTAGTAAATCCTCCAACAACCAATAGTAATGGTGCTTTCACTTATACAAGTTCTAACACGGCGGTAGCTACAATTTCTGGAACTACGATTACCATTGTTGGATTTGGAACTTCAACCATTACTGTGAATCAAGCGACCACAGCCAATTATTTGGCAGCAACCACTACGGCAGTATTCCAAGTAAATAATGTCACACCAACATTGGCTTTTTCTATCCCCCCAAAAGCAATTGTTGATGCGCCTCACTTGATAACCCCTCCAACATCCAACAGTACTGGTAGTTTCACTTACACAAGCTCTAATCCATCGGTAGCAACAATTGTTGATGGTCTTCTAACAATGGTGGCATTGGGTACTACAACAATTACCGCGGTTCAAGCAGAAACCGCGGATTACATATCTGGTACGATTAGTGCAACCCTTACAGTAATTAAAGGCACTCCTGGGCTCGCCTTTTCTATCCCTCCCAAAAACCTTGGAGATCCGACTTTCTTAATCACTCCCACAACTGGCAGTGATGGTGCAATCACATATACAAGTTCAGACACATCCGTTGCAACAATTGTTGGAAATAGAGTTACAATTAAAGCAGTCGGCACTTCAATCATTACTGCAAGTCAAGCAAGCACTGCAAATTATTTTGCAGCTACAAATACGGATACACTCATAGTAACTCTGGTACCAACAGTTCTAACCAATTTCTCTCTCCCTCTAAAAAAATTCACCGACATTCCATTCAAGATTCAAGCTTCATCCAATAGCAGTGGTGCAATTACTTATACCAGTTCTGACACATCCATTGCTACAATTGTTGGAGACATGGTAACCATTGTTGCAGCCGGCACAACATCCATTACTGCTACTCAAGTTAGCTGGACCAATTACGCATCTGCAACCATTACCGAAACGCTCCAAGTAGATCCATTAACAACGGTTCTCGCTAATTTCTCTGTGCCCCAAAAAACATTTGGAAATGCGCCTTTCAGTTTGGTAAATCCATCCAGTAACCGCCCTGGTGCATTTACTTATACAAGCTCTGACACATCCGTTGCTACCATTGATGGAAATATGGTGACAATTGTTAGGGGTGGTACTTCAACCATTACTGCTACTCAGGCAGGAGCTAACAATTATACACCCGAAACAATTACTTCTTTATTTACAGTAAATAGGGCAATACCAGTAATAACCAATTTTGTTGTCCCCGAAAAATTATTTGGAGACGCGAATTTCAACATAATTGATCCATCATCCAACAGTAATGGCAATTTCACTTATACAAGCTCTAATTCATTCGTCGCCAATGTTGTGGGAAATATTGTCATTATTGTTGGAGCCGGTACATGCACGATTAATGCAGTTCAAGCAAGCACGGTCAGTTACATATCCGGAACAATTAGCGCATCTCTCGTAGTGAATAAAGGACCACCCACAATGACTAACTTCACTATTTCAACAAAAACATTTGGAAACTCGGCTTTCAAATTGACTCCTCCTACATCCAACAGTATTGGTGCATTCACTTATACAAGTTCGGACATAACTGTTGCTACTGTTGCGAGAGATGTTGTAACGATTGTTGGACTTGGCACAGCAACCATTACTGCACTTCAGACAAGCACTGCCCACTACACATCTGGATCAACTACTACAACCTTGACAGTAAATCAAGGAGCATCCACTTTATCCAATTTTGTTGTCCCTGCAAAAACAGCTGGAGACGCGGCATTTAGTTTAGTTCCTCCAACAACCAAGAGTGATGGTGCAATCACGTATACAAGCTCCAACACATCTGTTGCGACTATCGTTGGGAATACCGTAACCATTGTTGGAGGTGGCACTTCAACCATTACTGCGAATCAAGCAAGTACTGAAACATTTGCATCTGGAATAATTACTGCGCCTTTCACTGTAACACGAATCTCAACCATTCTAACCAATTTCTCTGTCCCACAAAAAACATTTGGAAATGCTACTTTCGCAATAACTCCGCCGACATCCAACAGCGATGGTTTAATCACTTATACCAGTTCTAATACATCTGTTGCTACGGTTGAGGGAGATGTTGTAACCATTGTTGGAGCCGGAAATACAACCATTACTGCAGTTCAAGCTATGACACCAACTTACGCATCTGCTACAATTACTGTAGTATTCCAAGTAAATCCGATAACAACCGTTTTAACCAACTTCTCTGTCCCTGCGAAAATACCAGGAGACGCGGATTTCGGTTTGGTTCCTCCATCATCCAACAGTGATGGCGCTTTCACTTATACCAGTTCAAACCCTGCCGTTGCGACTATTGTTGATGGTGTTGTAACCATTGTTGGATTAGGCAGTTCAACCATTTCTGCAGTTCAGGCAAGCACGACCAATTACACATCTAGGACAATTACAGCGATCCTTGCAGTAAATCGCATAACAACTGCTTTAACCAATTTTGTTGTCCCTGCAAAAAACTTTGGAGACGCGTCATTCTCCTTGGTTCCGCCAACATCCAACAGTACGGGTGCCTTCACTTATACCAGTTCAAACTTGTTGGTGGCTACAATTGCAGGTGATGTTGTAACCTTGGTTGGAACCGGCAGTTGCACAATTACTGCAGCTCAGGCAAGCACATTTAATAGCACATCTGCAGAAATTACAGCATCCCTTGTTATAAGTAGAACCTCACCTGTTCTAACCAATTTCTCTGTTTTAGCAAAAGATTTTGGAAGCGCGGAGTTCAAATTGACTCCTCCCACAACCAACGGCGTTGGTGCTTTCACTTATACCAGTTCTGACCCCTCCGTAGCTACAATTGCGAGAGACGTTGTAACCCTTGTTGGAATTGGCACTGCAACCATTACTGCAGTTCAAGCAAGCACGGCCAACTTCACATCTGGAACAATTACTACAACGTTGACAGTAAGTCGGGGAACTCCCGTACTAACCAGTTTTGTTGTTGGTACAAAAAAAATTGGAGATGAGGCATTTAGTTTAGTTCCGCCGACATCCAACAGTGATGGTGCAATCACCTATACAAGTTCGGATTTATCCGTTGCTACCATTGATGGGAGTACAATAACCATTGTTGGAAGAGGCACTTCAACCATTAGTGCGAATCAAGCAAGCACAACCAACTTTTTATCTGGAACCACTACTGCATTGTTCACAGTAAATCGTATAACAACGGTCTTAACCAATTTCTCTGTTCCTGTAAAAACATTTGGAGATGCGTCTTTCAACTTAGTTGCTCCGACTTCAAACAGCGACGGCACTTTCACTTATACCAGTTCCGACCTGAATGTTGCTACCATTGAGGGCAGCACTGTAACCATTGTCGGAGGTGGTTCGGCAACCATTACTGCTGTTCAATCAAGCACAGCCATTTACGGGTCCGAATCAATCACTGCATTATTCCAGGTAAATCAAATAAAAACCGTGTTATCCGATTTTTCTGTTCCTACAAAAATAATTGGTGATGAAGCTTTCGCCCTGGTTCCTCCAATCACAAATGGTGATGGTTTATTCACTTATACAAGCTCTAACCCTGCAGTTGCCACAATTGACGGTGATGTTGTAACGATTCTAGCATTGGGCAGCACAACTATTCGTGCAGTTCAGACAAGCACTGCCAATTACACTTCGGATACAATTACCACATTATTCCAAGTAAAACTAATAAGAACAGTTCTAACCAATTTTGTTGTCCCTACAAAAACGGTTGGAGACGTTTCATTTAATTTGATTCCACCAACAACCAACAGTACTGGTGCATTCACGTATAGAAGTTCAAACTTATTAGTTGCTACTGTTGCTGCGGATGTTGTGACCATTGTTGGAACCGGCAATGTCACAATCACCGCATTTCAAGAAAGCACAGAGAATAGCACATCTGCACAAATTACGGCATCACTCATAGTAAATAAAGCATCAAATTCAATCAGTTGGTTCTCTGTCCCTGAAAAGGCATTTGGAAACGCGCCATTCACTATGACTTCGCCAACAACCGCAAGCAATGGTGCTTTTACTTACACGAGTTCTGACCCAGCCGTCGCTACGATTGTTAGAGATGTTGTAACCATTGTTGGCATTGGTACTTCAACCATTACCGCACTTCAAGCAAGAACTGCCAATTACGAACCAGGAACAATCACTGCAGTATTTACCGTAGGTCAGGGAACACCTGTTTTAACCAACTTCTCTGTCCCTGCAAAAATAGTGGGAGACGCGACCTTCACTATAACTCCTCCAAGTTCAAACAGCAATGGCGCTTTCACATATACCAGTTCAGACCCTGCAGTTGCCACAATTGCAGGGGATGTTGTAACCATTGTTGGAAGAGGCACTTCAACCATTACTGCCAGCCAAGCAAGTACTACCAATTTTGTAACCGGAATAATTACTTCTACGCTGCAAGTAAATCTGATACCCACAGTTCTCACCAATTTCACCGTCGCCACAAAAACATTTGGAGGCGCGGCATTCACGATTGTTCCTCCTACAACCAATAGTGATGGCGAGTTCACTTATACCACTTCTGATATAACGGTTGCTGCAATTGATGATGATGTTGTAACAATTGTTGGAGCCGGAAATGCAATCATTACTGCGGTTCAAGCAAGCACAAACAGTTACGGAGTTGGAACAACTACTGCATTGTTCACCGTGGACCCGATAAGAACTGTTCTAACCAATTTTGCTATCCCCGCAAAAATAATTGGAGAGGGTGATTTTTCAATTGCTCGTCCTACCACTGCAAGTAATGGGGCAATCACCTATACCAGTTCCAATTTAACAGTTGCCACAATTGAGAATGATGCTATCACCATTGTAGGATTGGGCAGTTCTATAATCACTGCAACTCAAGCGGCCACTGACGACTACACATCTGCCAGAACTACTGCAATATTCAATGTAAATCTGATAACAACTGTGCTAAGCGATTTTTCTGTCTCCGCAAAAATAGTTGGAGACGCGTCTTTTAGCTTAGTTCCTCCAACAACCAACACTGCAGGCGCTTTCACATATACCAGTTCTAATGCATTGGTGGCGACTGTTTCAGCGGATGTTGTAACCGTGGTTGGAGTTGGCACTTGCACGATTACTGCAGTTCAAGCAAGCACGCCGAATAGCACATCTTCAATAATTACCGCGTCCCTTGTAGTGAGTAAAAACGCGCCCACAATCACAAACTTCTCTATTGCCGACAAAGTATTTGGAAACGCGGCTTTCAAATTGACTCATCCTACATCAACCAATGCGAATGGCGCTTTCACTTACACGAGTTCTGACCCAACCGTCGCAACCATTGCTAAGGATGTAGTGACAATTATTGGTGTTGGTAGCGCAACCATTACGGCAGTTCAAGCAAGTACTGCCAGCTTCATATCTGGAACCATTACTACAACCCTTACAGTAAACTCAGGAACACCGGTTCTAACCAATTTCTCTGTCCCCACAAAAATAGGTGGAAGTGCCCCTTTTAGCTTAGTTGCTCCGCAGTCTATCAGTGATGGCGCATTCACTTATACCAGTTCTAACACGGATGTTGCAACCATTGATGGGGATGTTGTTACCATTGTTGGAGCCGGCACTACAACCATTACTGCTAGCCAAGCAAGCACTGACAAATATTTGCCAGCTTCAGTTACTGCTACCTTCACTGTAAATAAAATAACAACTGTGCTAACCGATTTTGCTGTTGCATCAAAGGCAGTTGGAAACGCGGCTTTCAGTTTAGTTCCTCCTACCACAAATAGCGATGGCGCTTTCACTTATACCAGTTCAAACTTAGCGGTAGCAACCATTGCCGGGGATGTTGTAACGATTGTTGGAGGCGGTGTTTCAACCATTACTGCAGTTCAGTCGGGTACAACAAATTACACATCCGCTACAGTTACTGCATTATTCAGAGTAAGTGCGCTAACAACTGTTCTATCCAACTTCAATATACCAACAAAAGCGGTTGGAAATGCACCTTTTGCCATACCCCCTCCAACAACCAACGGTGATGGCGCTTTCACTTACACGAGTTCTAATACCGCAATTGCAACCATTGCTGGAAATATGATGACCATTGTTGGAGCCGGTTCAATAACCATTAAAGCAGTTCAGGCAAGTAGTGAAAATTACACATCTGCTACAATTTCCACAATGATGATAGTGAATAAAGGTACGCCCGCAATAACAAACTTTGTTATGCCAGTAAAGGAAATTGGAATGGCTGATTTTTCAATTATAAATCCTACTTCTCCTAGTACGGGTGAATTCACGTATACAAGCTCTAATATCAAAGTCGCTACTATTTTTAAAAATGTAGTTTCAATTAAAGGAATCGGCACTTCCACAATTACTGCAACACAAGCAATGTCTGCGAACTACATTGGCGAAACACTTACTATACCGTTTGTAGTGAATCAAATGTCGCCCACATTGTCTACTGCTTTCATTGTTCCTGCAACAAAAATGGTTGGAGACAAGACATTCAAACTTGTTGCTCCGAAATCAAATAGCATCAGTCCTTTTGTGTACACCAGTTCGGATATCACAGTTGTAAAAATCGCGAAAGACGTAGTCACCGTTGTTGGAGGAGGAACTGCAACCATTAGTGGTACTCAAGCCGCTACAAAAAGTTACGGACCTAAAACAGTTACTGGTACCATTACAGTAACTAAGAAAACCGCAGTTCTAATCAATTTTTCTATCCCCCCGAAAATAGTTGGAACCGCTCCTTTCGCTATTGTCCCGCCAACAATGAGCAGCAATGGTTTAATCACTTACACCAGTTCTAATGAAGCGGTTGCAACCATTACTGGAAATATGGTAACCGTTATTGGAATCGGTAGTACAACCATTACTGCAAATCAAGCAAGCACTATCAACTTCACATCTGGAACAATTTCTACAACACTTGTAGTGAATTTGCCAACCCCTCAGCTTGGTCCACTGCAAATAACCAATAAATCACTAAGTAATGTCTCATACACAATTGTGGACCCAACCAAACCCATTAACAACACTGGAACCTGGACATATAGTTCCTCGGATTTAACCAAAGCAACTGTAAGTGGAAATGTGGTTACATTAGTAGATTCAGGAATTGTTACAATTCGTGCGGCGCTATCTTCGGATTCTGTGTATAATTCGGCATTGTTAATGACCCAGTTTTCAATTTCTGCACAAGATGTTGCGCCAAGTTCTTTTGTGTTTGTAAAATCATCCGAAGTGGCAGCGGCAATTCCTGCAACTTTTGTCCCCAGTTTAAATGTGGTTCTTCCTCCAGCGGTTTCAAATCCTGCCAACATTGCGAAATTCAACCCCACCTTGGGAACAATTGCTGAAAAACAAGCAAACCAAAATATGGTAGTAAATGCATTGTTATATATGTTTCCAATGGCAACAACAATTAGTGTTCCAACAACCTTGTTATACGTGCCTCTAGCATTTAACAAAAGTAAGTTGAAAAATATAAAACTGGTTAGACCATCTGGAACAACCGATGAAACACCGCTTGTTATAAACACACTTGCAACTGACAGTGCAGTTGGATTTTTATGTTCAATTCTTGAAGTTGGAAACAGTGTTCAGTTGAATGGTGTTGGAACATTTGTTGGCAATTTTATAAAAATAACAAGAGGAGCTAATAATACGTACTCAGTGATAAAAACCACCAAAGCGAATGTAACTACAACGGCTGTTGCAACGAATGGAGATATTATTACCTTTGTAGGTATTACGGCAATGATTGGGTACAATTAGGGGAACGTAGTTCCCCTATGACCCCTCCTTTCTTTTTGAAGTTTTCCTTTTTTTGCTTTGCTTATACCTTTCTTTTTGAAGTTTTCCTTTTTTTGCTTTGCTTATACCTTTCTTTTTGTTTATTTGTGATTTTTCAACTATAGAGACCTTCGTAAATATTTCTTGAAATTTATATAATTGTTATTATATAAATGTCTTCCCTATATGACTGTCTGCATGTTCGCATTCTAATTATTAACACATTTTCGTGTATAACAAGTTGCTGTTATATTTTGGACAAATCAGACTCATAATTTAACTTGTATAAACCAGATCTATAAATAATGCTAATTGCCACGCCGTGAAAATATTGTAATGATTTTGTTTACCCATAAACAACGTGTTTACAAAAAATAAAAACTTAATAGTAAACACACAAACAACAATCCCTTAGCAAATTATTTTCACTAATTGGCGAGAACTTATTCATCCAATAATTATACTATATTGCAGAGAATTTTTTAAAATTACGTATTTAGTAAAGCTTTACTTTACTAACGTCATATGACATTTTTTATAAGGGAAGGTTCAAAAGGAAACCGTAGGTTTCTTTTTAAAAACAAAACTTGTAACGGTTGGGTCAATAATCGTGGTTTCAACCAATTCATACTTGGTTTTGTCTGGGTAATAGAAAAACGCATCGGACTCCGACAAATCGCAAACCACGTGAACCGCATTTAAGTATATTTTTTCACATTTTGGATGGTCAATTGCAATTTTGTAGATCATCTCTCCGCCAATGACAAAAATGGTTTCTATTTTTGGATCTTGTTCTAAGGTCTCAATCGCGGTATCAAAATCATTTGAAAAAAAACCATTATCCAATTCGTAAGTTTTTTTTGAGAGAACCACGTTTACACGGTTTGGCAATGGTGCAGGCAAGGATTCAAACGTTTTCCGACCCATAATTACCGCATTCATCTTGGTTGGATCTTTAACTGTACTCGTCATTTCCTTGAAGAATTTCATATCTGCACGGCATTTCCAGGGGATTTTGCCTTTAGCGCCAATTGCAAAATTCGTAGAGTGTGCACCCACAATAATACTGAATGGCATTTATGTAAATACTTATCCAATATTCTTATATACATATTTACACTAAATGCACGAACTGGGGCTTTTTATATTCCACCGCGATTTAAGAACCGTGGACAACATCGGTCTCTACGAATCCGCCAAACTTTGCAAGAAGTTAGTCCCCATTTTTATTTTCACTCCACAACAAATCTCTGCAGAGAACAAATTCCGATCCCAGAATGCCATCCAATTCATGATTGAATCTTTAGATGATTTGGACCAGGCCACCGGATCCAAACTGCTTTGTTTTTACGGAGATACCACCGACGTAGTAAGCAAATTAATTGATGAATTGGAACCCGGGTTTATTGGTTTTAATCGGGATTATACGCCTTTTGCTACAATGCGTGATTCTCTCGTTGCAGAGATCTGTGAAAAAAAAGGGGTTGAATGCAAAACATTTGCGGACTACTACCTTTTTGAACCCGGAAAGCTTACGAAGAATGGCTTCGGAGAAGAAAATAAAGAAACACTTAAAGACCAAGTTTACCGAAAGTTCACGCCCTTTTACAACAAGGCATTAACCAATAAAAGACACATGGCAAAGTCGGTGGGGTCTGTTACCAGTTTTTTCAAACCAGTTATCAAGATGAATACAGTTGATTTAAAAGAGAAATATCTCTCTCTTGAACTAAATCCAAACATTATAAATAACGGAGGTAGAGAGAACGGCAAACGGAATTTGGCGCACCTTCCTTCCAACTATTCGGCCGATCATAACATTTTGTCCATTCCGACCACACTTCTCTCACCCTTCATCAAATTTGGATGCATTTCCGTAAGAGAAGTCTATGAACGAGTGCCAGAACCGATTCGGCGCCAGCTGTTTTGGCGCGATTTCTACGCCCACGTTCTCTACGCTTTTCCCCGATTGGGACACACCGTTGACCCAAAATACGAGAAAATTGAATGGGACAATAATCCGACATGGTTTACGGCCTGGTGTGATGGTAAGACCGGGTTCCCCGTGGTGGATGCGTGTATGCGCCAACTCAATGAAACCGGGTATATGCATAATCGGGGCCGGCTTATTGTTGCGTCTTTTCTAACCAAAACCTTGTTGATTGACTGGCGATTAGGAGAGAAATATTTTGCCCAGAATTTGGTGGATTACGACGTGGCCAGCAATTCGCAGAATTGGCTCTGGATCGCTGGAGGCGGAGCCGACTCCCAAGAATATTTCCGCATTTTCAGTCCATGGGAACAATCCAAAGGTTCGGATCCAGATTGCATTTACATCAAACAATGGGTTCCAGAATTGGCAAATGTAGAGAACCGAAAAATCCATAACTGGTTCAAGGATTTTGACAAAGATATTTATTTTGAACCAATCGTGGATTATGCGGAACAGAAGAAGAAGGTTCTAACTGCTTACAAAAAGATTTTTGTTTAGGAAAAATATAATTGCAGTAATAAACAATACTTACCAATTCCATAATCACAATAGTTAAATCTAATAAATATAAAAACAAAACCGCATATTACTCTAAAATGGACTCCATCTATAAACAGGCCGAGATAAAAATCGTTAATTTTTTATTTGCACTTTTTTGGGCATACAATTACCTTTTTGTTCTAGTTGAAGAGAAGTTGAAACCATATGGGTTCAGTCAACTTTTTGTAATCCGGAACCAATTAGTTGAGCCCAATTTGGAGACGTGGAACTGCATTACAATGGTCAATATGAATTTGGCAAAACCCAAGTTGATTGAGCAATACAAGTGCGGATCAGAAGACGATTTTGACGCGATGACTGGAGGAGAGCTGGGTGAAACTCTTGGCAAGACGCTCGGCGAGACGCTTTTCATACGAAAATGCGAGAATTACCGTCTATCTGTAATAAAGGTTCCTGGATTGATTAATGAAAAATTTGCAGAATTCCCGAATCTGAACAATACGCGATTCCTCAACATTATGTATTTCAATAAGGCGATGAAAACCCCGGTCAAGCTCAATTTGGAGATTGCCTATGTCAGAAACGGCAATGAGGTTCTCAGCAAGACGTTTGTTTATCGGATGCTTTCATATCAGTATAACCCAGGCGACTACGTATTTGATGATACGTATGAGGTGCATTTAATGGATTTTAATATTCGGAAACATGTGTTGAATTCTTCGCAGTACATCTATTTTAACGACCGGTTGAAGACTGGGTATGAAGTGCGTTCGGTTGTAAATACGCTGCTCAACGTGGATACGCAGCTCAACGTGGATACGCAGCTCAAAGTGGATACACAGCTCAAAGTGGATACACAGCTCAAAGTGGATACACAGCTCAAAGTGGATACGCCGCTCAACGTGGATACTAATATAGCAGATGCGGATGCCAATGCGAATACAAATGCAAATTCATTTGTGAATGACGATGAAAATACAAATTTAGATCCGGATGCAAATTAAGATGATCCGGATCTTAACGAAAAATTGAACTAAAATTTATAATATATTCAAAACAAATATAAAAAATATATTATAAATTATAACAGAATGGAAACAACCAGTGCACACGAACTGTCTTGTAAATGGAATTTGTATTACCATTTACAAACCGATAATAGTTGGTCACATGACAGCTATAAAGTCATTATGAAAGAAATCAATACAGTTGAAAGTATCAACGCGTTGAACGAGACGATTCCCGAGTACTTGTTGTATAACTGTATGTTCTTTTGTATGAAGAGTGGCATCGCCCCCATGTGGGAAGACGCCAAGAATCGTGATGGCGGGTGTTTCTCTTATCGCGTGGCAAACACCGACGTTTCCACTGCCTGGCGAAAATTATTGGCGACGATGTGTGCCAACAGTTTGACTACTGGGGCCAAGTACGAGTCGCACATCAATGGAATCACCATTTCGCCGAAAAAGCGGTTTTCGGTGATCAAGATTTGGATGGACACGTGCAGTTTTCAGAACCCGGACATTATCAAGGATATTGCAAGTTTGCCGAAAGACGGGTGTTTGTTCAAGAAACACGCACCGGAGTTTTAACGCACCGGAGTTTTAACAAATAAAAATGGATTCTTATTTGTTAGAGGGTTTATTATTTGCGCTGAGCTTATTTGCGCTGTGCTTATTTGCGCTGCTGTTTTTTGGATTTCTTTTGGCCTCGTCTTTTTTTTGTTTTATTTTGGTGTCGTTTTCTTGATTTGCTGCCACCCATATTCTTTGATGATTTAATTATATGGATGTTTTCATTGTTATCGTTGTTTTTATCAATATCCATTGAAACTGGGTCTTCATTTTTACGTTTGCCCAAACTTGAACTATTACTCCAATCCATTTGTGTACCAGTGTATCTGGCAGAGAGAGGGGGTTTAGTTTCCGATTTATCTTGTTGATGTTGAAAAAAATGTATTTTGTCTTCTTCATCATTAAATACACTCATATTGCCGTTATCACCTATTTTAAAATCGTGTGTATACTCTCCATGACCTCTTGATCCAAAAGGTGCGTATTCTTTACCCATATAAGTACCCAATTTTGATTTGTTTGGTGTCTCACCCACATAATATTTTTCACCCTTATTTAGAGGACCCTTTATTTTTTTAAGCGTCTTTGACAAAAAGGGGGCTTTTGCATTTTCAAAAGTTGGTCCAGATGCAGAACTACGCGCAAATTGAGCAGATGCAAATGGATTTTGCGGCGGTTTAACTTCGGAACTATCGGAACCGAAAAAATTCATTTTTTCAAGCATATTTGTCAAGCTATTGTCTGATTTGGAATTAAACTGTGTTAACAATTCTTTTGCTTTTCCGAGCAAATCCTCCATTCTTTGTACTAGCGCCATAGATCCAGTATCACTTAAGTTTTGTTTATTTTTTATTTTTTCATTCAAAAAATCAATTATTCCTTTTATTTTATCAATTTCATCGCCGATTGCAGTAGCCCGTTTACCAATTGTACCCATATAATTGTCTGCTTCATCCAATTGGTTTGATAAATCACTATTCTGGGATGCAGTTATATCAATGTCTTTTAGTTGAGATTTACCGGACAATACATGTAGTGGTTTTTTGGGTTTAATAGTAGTACTCATGTATCTGGCATTATCAATTGGTTTGAAAACATCATATACAGTTTGAAAAAACGATGTATCATTCAGTGTTAGTCCATTCAAATTTAATTGTCCCATCTGTTTTGATTGTTCAACACCGCCTAAACTTATAGTAACATCAATCAACATTTCGTTGCTTTCTTCAGTCTGTCTTTGTCTTATAGTTTCATTTGAATTATAAATTTCACTATAATCATTTTCATCGTAAAAATTTCTAAAGACAAAAAGGTTTTGCTCAAGATTATTAGCTGGAAATAAAAAGCCATCTCTTCCTTTTTCATATATCAACGCAAATAATGGATTCATACGCAAATTTCCATTGTTATCTGTATAGCTAACTATGAAATAACCTTTTTTTGACGTTTCAAAATCATTTTGGTCTAGATATTCACCTTGAACAATCCCATACCAAACGTCACTATCATAAAAATATCCTATATTTTTGTAGTTATCCTTTGGTCCTGTCACATTCTGCATCGGGATGTTTCCCTTAATACGAGTACTATACTTAAAATAATTTTCAATAAGTTTTTTTCTTTTTTCTTCATCAAGAACAATTTCACTTATTTGCGATGTCAACCATTGTATGAATTCTTCTTCACTTTCTTCTGGTGTCATTTTTGAACTCATTCTATACAATATCGTAACACAATTATCCCCCATATTTTTTGGCAAACACTTGCCAAAAATATTTTTGCTAAACGCTGTCTTTTTCCACAAAACAATTTAACATTTTAAATCGGTAATTTGTTTGTTTATAGCATTTTTCTGAAGATCAGTTTTTGCGTTTTGCAAACTTTTTTTAGCATTTGCGCACTTTATTTGCTTTGGTGTAAATCCTTCTAAAATTGGATTAGAAACATACCAAAGCACCGCGAATATAGCTCCGTGAAGAAGCGCACTTACATATTTGTTTCCGGGCAGTCTAAACAGTATGTTTGGACTCAGCAAGAAAAAAAGAGCAATTAAAACAATATTTTTGACAAGATTCATTTATATTATATATAAATAAAGGAAACCTACGGTTTCCTTTTAAACC
>Ga0247722_10000527_pt1 | contig 23277 bp, 45 predicted proteins | sample MSEWelMarce3H_FC_FD_189094 | JGI IMG/M metagenome (GOLD analysis project Ga0247722, IMG submission 189094) | Subsurface sediment microbial communities from gas well in West Virginia, United States - MSEEL Well Study Marcellus 3H_FC | ecosystem: Environmental > Terrestrial > Deep subsurface >... | reverse complement strand
CGAGTTAATACAACTCCATAATCGCTATAGTCGATATCCCAATTGCCATCCAGTAATTTAGCGCGCTCTACTGTGTTTTGAGCCATTAGACTCGATAGATAACTCGGGTCTTTTTGCATTAATATTTGATTGTCAGATAGCTTTGCTGGTATAAAAGTAAATGATTTTGGCTCTGCTATATGCTGTAATTCCTCAGCTGTATCCGCCCATATTATCTCGCCTTTGTCTCTCACAAACCACCGCAATACCCCACTACGCTCAGGGATTGGATAGCCATCCGAACCTATCCACCAATCAATCATATTTCTAACCCAACTTATTTTGTCGGGATTAGTAGTAGCTCTAATATAAGGCTTTACGCCACAGACTGAGCGATTACGTGATAGCATGTAGAAAAATTGGGACTGTGTAAAATGAGTAAGTTCATCAAATGCTAAATAACATATTTGACTACCCTGATAATTATATACTGTTGTCTCATGTTCTAAATGCCCAAATTTAATACTCGACCCACTTCTAAAAGTCCAATCTAGCATATGTTGGCGGGGGTGTCCTCCAATTGTCATATACATAGACATAGACTCGTCCCACAAGCTGCCTTGGTTACGTATCATCGTATTATTGCGTCTAAATATCATAGCATTAAAGTTGGGGTTGTCTATGTTGCGTAACCCCTCCAATAGCAATGCGAATGACTTGCCACCCCCTGCCGCGCCGCCATAAATACATATATCTGCTTCAGTTGATAAAAAGTCTTCTTGCGCCCCAGATTGAGGCTGTAGTATCACCACAAAACCCATGCAAAAAATAACATATTAATAACTATGATTAGAAATAATATATTACTCGTTTTACATAGCATTACTATTTGTCTATTTTGTCTATCTTGCTTCTTTTTGACAAATTTATTTATAGCTTGCTGAGCAGTTAATTTAGATTGAGTCATTATTTAGCTTTATTATACAAGTCTTGTTTACATAAGTGTACAATTTTGTCATTTACTTTAAATGTATACTGTTTATCGTTTAAAAATTTTCTTTTATCAATAATTAATGAATTAGCATAATCATTAGTATTGATTTTTATTATAATTCTGTCTTCAAAATATTGCGTCATTTAATTTTACTGTCCAAGTCTTTTACAAGCTCAAATCTGCTTACTGTCTGCATTGTATCGTCAAGATTCTGCAAATCACCATGGCGCATAGCTTCCGCTGTATTAAATGGTATTATATTACCGCCAGCATCACGATATTTATCAAATGACAAGCCCATATTGATTTTGTCGTCTTTGTGGGCGTCATAATACCAATTTGGTACAGCTACTTCTTGCCCGATTCCCACCTGCACGTACTGATATTTACTACGTGAGCTAGTCAACTTACGTGCATATTTTTCCCAGTCCTCATCTTCTAACTTCTCCATTAGATCACATTCGTGTTTATATTTGTCATCTGGAATATTGTGAAATTCGGTGCGCACGTTAAATTTTACTAATTTTGTCATTATTTTTTACCTCTTTTGTTATCGGGGATGTAGATTTTGACTTGACTAGTCTCCTCTACACCATTGTTATTGATTTGTACTGCCGCTGTTTCTTTACCAATTCCGAGTATAGCATTAGCAGCAGTCATTGCAGGAGTTAAGTTTCGGAGTATTTCACTTGTTAGCCCGTATGTTGTGCCATTCGCGCCCTCTGCTTTTATGTATGTCCCATCGACGTTATTCGCAACAATTTTTTTTGCTTGATTAGCTGCTAAATTTAACACGTCAAACATTGTACTTTGATAAGTTTGTGCTTGATATTTTAACTCAGCTAGCTCTAATACTCTCTCGTTGATTATTTCTCTCTCAAATTCAGATTTGTTTTGGTGTAAGTGGGCGTCAATTGTAATAATATCTTTAATCGCTTCAGCTTTTGCTTGTACTATCTGCATTGTTGAGCCATTTATCCATCCTAATTTTTTAGCTTTGCGAATAATATTAGCATGATCATAATCATATTTTGCTGCAATATCTCTAACTTTGACACCCATTTCATACATCTGTTTTATCTCAAGCCACTGTTTATCTGTGATTTTTCTCTTACCAGCCATTATTTACACCATTTACACCGATTAATTATTGGTGTAATTGTACCATTTTTGTTGTCAATCGTCAAATATTTTTGTTATTATATTTTGCTGACCTTTTTTTATTTGTAGTATAATATCGAAAGTAGGCTAGTTCAACCCGACAAATTATTATACAGTTATCTGTACTCACTAAGAGATATAATCTGTCATAAACGACGCTATACTATACACGATATACGCACCAAAAATAAAAACAAGTCTATTATTATTTATTAATAGTAATATTTGTAGTAACAAGTAACACATAAGCGAATAATATTGCAACAAGTGGAGCAAGTGAAAACCTTTGGGACGGTTGAGTGGTAGGTAGAGGAGTGGAAGGGGAAGCTAGCCAAGAACTAAGGGGTAATATCCATAAGCATAGACTCACATACAACATTATATCATAATATCATCTACTATATTTAACTATTATCTATCTAATTTGCATTTTAATTTATATCTCACATCGTCGATAATCTCGACAAACTCATATAATATAATAAATATCTATAATTATTTCAATTTATTTTAAAAATAGTTATCAATGAAATCAGTCACTTACAATATATATTACATCTTATGCGTAATATTATTTGACATCTTATATAGATAGTGTTATAATACTGTCATAGAGTAAAAAAAGAAACAAATTTTAAAAAGGTGAATAATATGAGAACAATATGCAAAAGACTAACTGTTGCAAATGATGGTTTTTGCAACTTTAAATTATCAGCTAGAGATCGTGTAGAGCTTAAAATAAATAAATATATTAATAAAATGAAAGAAAAAGGTTGGAAATTTGAAAGTGTGTGCGGTGGTAATGCGTTTTGTAGATATGAAATGTATGTAACTTTGAGTAAAAGTCTGGGGTAATATGTTAATTGATAAAAAAGATTTTAGAATTACTATAACAAATTAAAGTTAATATCTAATGTAAGTTAGCAATAGCTTACATTAATGTATTAATTTTTAAAAAGGTAAGAAGATGATATCATTACTAACTAGTGTTTTAATTAGGGCTTATATTAATAAAGATTATGTCGGAGTTGAGAGACTTATAAAACTTGGTGCAGATATTAACACACAAGATGAATACGGATATACTATGCTGATGTACGCCGCAATAACGTGCGACGTTGAAGCAGTTGAGCTACTTATAAAGCTGGGGGCTAATGTTGATGTTAAAGATGAATATGGTTATACAGCTTTAGATCTTGCTCATAAATTTACACAAATTAAAATAATAAATTTATTAAATATCTATAAGAAAATGAACAACAAAATGACAGCTGAAGAAGTTATACTAGCTTACGAATGTGGACATAGAGATTTTAGCTTTATACATTTTGAAAATATACAAATAAGTAATATTAATTTAACTAATATTAATTTTAATAGTTGTAAGTTTATATTTTGTAATTTTACAAACTCTGATTTAAGCGAGGCTAAATTACTGGGCGCAACTTTTATAGATACTGATTTAAGTAAGGCTAATTTTACAAAAGCATATGCTTACAGAGTTAATTTTTATAACTGTAATTTAAGCAAAATAAATTTTAATAATGCGATGTTAGATTGTAGCAAATTTTTAGACTGCGATTTAACATATGCAAAAGCGTACAAAGCGGATTTTATTGAGTCAAATTTTACTAACGTTAACTTAACTAAAGCAAAATTAATACTTGTTAAATTTGCGGGGGCATTTTTAGAAAATATAAACTTAAATAACACATCGCTTAGCATAGCACTTTAATTTTAAAAAGGTAAAATATTATGAAATGGGAAAAAATAGGTATAGGACTAAATGCTATATACAGATATAAAGATGAGTATGGAAATAAAGCAACAATTGAATATCATAAAAAAGATAGATGGGCTTATAGTTGGGTTAAAAACAATTATTCTAGTTACCATATTCCATTCACTGCTGATGTACGCAATTTAAAAAAAATAGCGCTAGAAATATTAAATAATAAAGATTTTATTAATTTTACAATTGCTAAACAAGCAATAAAAAACGATATTAAATTGAACGTATGTCAAATAATCAATAATCAAGCTGAGCTAGAGAGTAATTTTAATAAAACTATAAGGAGTAAACTATTATGAAAATAATCAACAGAGATAAATTAATAAATGAAATATATACACACGATGACGTATGGTTAGAGGATTTATTAGATACAGAGATTGCGGAGCGTTGTATACCTGCAGTTGTCGGTTATGCGTTTGAAAGTTATAGAATAAATAAATTTGAAAGCAAATTATACGCTGATAAAAAACTTTGTCAGATATTATTTACAGTGTCTAAAATTGCATATTGCGAAGATGTAGAAAAAGAAATAATTACAGAGTTAGACGTTAAAATTTTAATGCAAAAATGTTAAAAAAGGTAAGAAAAATGGAGATCATTACACATAGCGAAATAAAAACAATCGTTGATAAGTACCAGCGTTTGACTGCAAAAATAAAAGACGTTGAAAAAACATTTAAAGAGTTTAAAGAGTTAAACGAATTATACGAAAGAACATCATACGAAGACATAGATGGCTTAAGGAAAAACCCATACCGTGGCAATAATTTTTATGAGTCATTGAATAGCAGTTTTATAAGAGAAATATTACAATACGATAAAATTAAAAATTTAATGACAGAAAAAAACGCTAACGATTTGTATAAAAGCTTAGAAATACTATCACGTAATAATAATTTTTCTATCACAGAGGCATCAGCACACGATTTAGTAGCAAGCTTATTAAATAACAGCGATGATATTATAAAAAATCAGGTAAAAGCTTGTTATTTATTAATGACAAACATTAATCCATTTCAAAATAAAGAAAAATTTAAGTCTATGACATCAGATAAAATCGGCACAAAGGTAATTTTAACTTATAACATTCAAGATAATATTTCAGATATTATTAAATGTTTTAACTTTATAACAGCTAAAAAAGTTGACCCGTACATTATGCCCTATTCGCCCAAAACTACAGAGATATATAAAAGTGAGTATTTTAATGTTAAAGTATTTAAAAATGGGAATGCACATTTAAATTTTACAGATTTAGAATCATTAGAAAAATTTAATTTGCAGGTCGGCAAATATTTCAATTGGATAAAATCAACAGTTAGTACAAATTGGTAAAATTATATTATATTTTAAAAAGGTCACATAATGATTAACATAATTAAAAACTACGAGAGTAATAAAAAATTAAAATCTCATTTAAATAATTTATTACACAATGAATTTACTCAATATACTGCGCTTGTTAACGCTATATGCGATAAAAATACTATTAATAAAATAGACAACATAACAACGTTTGATTTTAGCTTTAATGTTAATAACACTAACAAACTTAAAATAGAAATGCTAATAACAAAATTTTATTGGCAAAATTTAACGATAACTTATAAACAAAAAAGGTATTAGACATGCATAAATATAAAATAATTTGCAAACAAGACTTAACTCTTGATTTACCAATTTATAACAATTTAACTTTGAGCGAAGCTGATTGCAAAAATCTTAACACGCTTAACCCTAAAAAACAATTTATTGTTAAAAAACTGGCAACACCTGAACAAAAATTACAAATGTATAATATAAAAAAAGTTAATTATTTAATAAAATTAGCATTAAATAGCACAAGTCTTAAAGAAAAAACTATAAATACAATTTTATACACTAACTATAACATATAAAAAGGATTAAATTATGCATAAAACAATTAAATTTTACAAGAACGTATTGCGTAATTTAATTAGACACTTTATAACCGATAATTTTAAGAGTAAAAAATAATGGCTGATACAACAAAATTACAAGAAACTGTTGATTTGCTAGATAAAGCAATGTCAAAATTAAATAAAATTAAACAATATAAAAATAATTGGCATAAAGAAAAAATGCAAGTAATTAGTATAAAAAAAGAATTATTTGCTAAGTTTACATCTCGTAAACAAGAACTTAAGTTTACAGCAAGCGAATTTGTAAATTATTTACTAAAAACAGAAACAAAATACTTAGAAAGTGAGGCACATAATGAAACAAAATGACAAAAAAATTATAACTGATATTGATGTACAAAAACTAAAAATTATATCTAATCACTTGTTAGAATATTTTGAAATGTTAAGCGGTTTTACTTCAGTAGATCTGGGGCTTGAAATTGCATTAAAATTAAAATCATTAATCGACAAAATAGAGGAATCAAATAAATTAAACAATTAAATAAAATTAAATGTGGCGTAATTACATTTTTTGGGGGTATAGCAACATTTTTACTGCTGGGCATATGCTTAGCTATATCCTCCCCATTTTTAGCATTTAACGCAGCTAAAAAAACATATAAAAATAAAAACGATATTATTGAATTTAATATTAGTTATAAAAAGGAATAATTTATGCTACAAATATTGGTCGGATCGCACAATTATAATCTTAACAATGAGAATTCAGACAAAGATTATAAAATATTTGTTTGTCCAACTTTTGAAGATTTGTATTACAACAAAAAACTGTCAAAAGTGGAAAAAATAGGAATACACGACATGGAATACAAAGATATACGCACGCTACCAGTTTTACTAAAAGCCTCTCACCCCAATAATTTAGAGTTGCTTTACAGCAAAGAGGTTATTACTAATAATTTAGAGTGGTTTAATTTGTATAATAAATTAACGTCAATGCGGGAAGAAATTGTAACAGCTAATTTGTCTAATTTAGTTAATTCAGTTAAAGGTAATATATTAAAAAATATTAAAACTTTACTAGAATATCAAAACGGTAATTATAAAACTTCTAAGCATTATAAAACTCTAAAAACAATTTTAAGATTAAATTATTTTTTGAACAATTTTTTTATCACCAAAAATTTTGAAAATTCACTGAAATCAATCGATTCGGATAAAATAGAAAAACTAATATTAGAAATTACAAAAAGACAACAAAATTACGTAAAATATCTTTATGATTTTTTAAAATTAATGGAATTAATTCCGATAAAAAACTCAAAAAACAACGAAAAAATTAATAAAAAAGTTGAACAATTAATATTTGATTTTGTAAAAGTACAGATAAAGTTTTAATAATATTTAAATAAAAAATTAATATGCTACTTGATGGAACTATTTATTTTGGCGCATCAAAATAAAAAATAGTTTGAATATAAAAAGTCGGATTCAACCTAGAAGTTACAATCCGACTTAATATATTTAATAAAAAGAAGTCCAGTAGCACAGAATTTTTAGATAGATAGCTACAAAACTGGTAGCCTGTTATTAGCAGGATAATAAGTACGTATTATAACACATTATAATAATATTTTGTTAGTTCGCACGTTTTTATTTCAATTTAATCCTTTTTTTCGCTAATAGAACCCGAGTACTAAATTTACTTTAAAACGATTTAATGTTGAGAATTTGCTCATGATTCTTAACATCTCGTGCGAACTAACGAAATATCACTAAATATATTTACGTCTACAAATTAAAATTTTAGGTTCATTCGCTGTATGTCTCATTGCTTTGATTACAAAAAGCCAGACCTGATACCGAATTTTTATTACCTGCATTTACCAAAACGTCGATAAATGACCTCTGCTACCTTTATTAAATTAATGTAATCTCATTTAATAATTTTGCAGTAGTTATTAATTTGTAGAAATAAATACACTTAAATAAAACCCGCAAAGATGTTTTTATTGCGGGTTTAAATGATTAAACTCACTTGCAATATGTTCGCCGTTTAATCAAGTTCTGTGCTGTGCTTATTAAGAAAGTCTGTATTGTTCCGTACTGTGCCGTGTAAGGGCTTAATAGAGAATAATTTAACAAATTTAACAAAATAACAAAGCCCATAAAGAAATTAAGATGCCTATAATCTTAACTTCTTTAGAAGATCTGGAGACAGGAGAAGGTAAGCAACTCCCGTCAGTGGGTTTCATGTGCTGTGCTGTACTGTGCAATTTTTTAATCGTATGAGCATTAAATAATTATAAACCTAACACACTTCTAAAAACAAAAATAGTTGCATGTTACAACACTTAAAAGACAATCTTTTAAGTGCTAACGATATTATATCAAATTACTTCTTGACTGTCAAGTTTTATTTGCAATTAAATTGTTATATTTTTAGCAATTCTTTCAATTACTGAAACAGTTACCGAATTGCCCGCTTGTTTATATAAGTGACAGTCCGATATTTCTGGCAATATAAAATCACTTGGAAATCCTTGTAAATTGAAGCATTCCTTTGGTGTTAATTTTCTAATGCCTTTATCATCCAATATTAAAGGTACATTATGCCCACCAGTACCCATATTAGCTGTTAATGTAGGGCATAGATTGCTTTTATTTTCTCTAACATATACCCGTCTAATTTGATAAATGCTATTTTGATTTATAATATTTTTTTTTAATTCGAGATAATACTTGCTTTTTTCAGTATAATAATATTTGTCTTTTATCGCGTCTTCTTTTATATCTTTTATACTTTTAGTTAAATTAATTATTTCTGGAAATTTAAAGTTATTATATGCACTTATACCAAGAAATCCGATTATAAAAATTCTTTCTCTATTTTGCGGAACATCCCCATAATCGCAAGAGTTTAATATTTTAAAGTGCAATAAATAACCAAGTTTATTAAGTTCACTACAAATTATTTTAAATGTTTTACCATTATCATGTGTTAATAAATTTTTTACATTTTCTAAAAAAATAACAGATGGTTTTTGAGTTTTTTCTTGTAAAATTCTAAGAATACTAAAAAACAAATTGCCACGTTCGTCATCAAATCCTTTTCTATATCCAGCAATTGAGAATGCTTGGCAGGGGAATCCTGCGGTTAGTACGTCACAATTTGGGATATTAGTTGTTTTTATATTATTAATATCATCATTAATAAGACTTATGTTTGGGTGATTGGCTGTGTATGTAAGACAAGCCATTTTATCAATTTCATTTGCCCATATTATGTTCATCCCTGCATTTTTAAGTCCTTGGCAAATTCCACCAATTCCTGCAAATAAACTAACCACGTTTAACATTTTTTTATTGTCCATTTTTTACCTTTCTACTTTATTTTAATTATTTTTAAAAAACAAATTTGGATAAGTCATTCTTAACATATCATATTAAAATCACATAAATAAGCAGGAATTTTTTTAAATTCTTCTGCTAATAAATCAAAAAAATCAAGCAATAAAACATACTCAGCAGCGTCATCACTTCCTAAAATTAATAAAACATCAGGAACATTATAACCTAAAATATTTTCTATAGAGTAATTATTATTAGTTAATCCGCAGCTTATAAGATATTCTTTTATAAATTCAATATATTCTGCTGGTTTCAATATTTTAAATCGTTCTATATCAAAATTTTGTATTGTTAACATTTTTTACCTTTCTTTATCATGTCGATAAAATGATATATTTTTAGCATACCATTTACCCCACTTGGAGAAAATGGTTAATTATTTTTTGGTTTTAAAAAATCTATATACTTACTTTTTAAAAGTGGAGGCATCACATCTAAATAGCTATATTTTAAATCAGCTTGATATAGTATTTTATTTGGCATATAACGTCTAAATTTAGCTATTATAAGCTCTAACCCATTTTGTAACTCCAATGGCACGGATTGCCCCAACTCTTTATAATACCATTCCTCACGGTGTATAAACATTACTATATCTGCATCTTGTTCTATGCTTCCGCTACCCCTTAAGTCGCTTAACTGTGGACGTTTTTCTTTTCTATCAGCACCAGCTCTGCTCAATTGTGATAAGCATACTATACATATTTTAAACTCCATTGCTATTATTTTTAGTTCTCTAGTAATTTCTGTTAAAGCTTCATACTCAGATTGTTTATTTTTTCTTGACATAATTTGCAAATAATCAATAATGACTACGTTTAAATCTCCGTGTTTAAGCTTATAATCAATGATATATTTTCTCAAAAGAGTTAAATTAAACTTAGTATTATCAACAATTGCCATATTTTTACGAGTTCCAATTGCTAAATATAAATTATCTAAATCCTCATTTGTTAAATCATTATGCAAGTGTTTATGCGTAATGTTAGAATAAATACGCTTTGCTATTTCGTTAAAAGTCATTTCTAAACTAAAATAAATTGCATTATTGGTTTTTATCAAGCTTGTAAATAAATTTATAGCAACTGCGGTTTTTCCCATTCCTGACTTACCAGCCAATATTATTAACTCACCCTCTCCTAGCCCACCATTTAAAATAGTATCTAAACTACTATCATTCGTAGGTATATAATTTTCTTCTTTACCCTGATATTCTTGTATCATTTCTATAAAATCTTCGGTGTAATATATTTTATCATTAGTGTGGTTAGATAAAGCAAAATTAGGCAAATAAGATGATAATATTGTTTCAATTTCTTGTTCATTGTTTGAGTAACATTCTTCAATCAGTTTTTGACTATTAACAATCAAATTACGTCTATTATAAAACTCTAATAAAATTTGAATATAACTTTTTACTATTTCTATAAAACGAGAACACTTGCTACCGTAACATTCTACTAAACTATTTAAATAATCCTCGCCTCCAATATATTCTATTTCTTCTTCTGTTAAAGTTGCAAATATTGTTACTGCATTAACTTCTTTTTTATTTACATAGAGCTTTTTAATACACATAAACAATATTTTATGTTCTGCCCGATAAAAAACATCATCTTCTAATGTAGAAGCTTCGTAGTAAGCTTCTGGATAATTAATTATGCATGATAATAATACCTGCTCAGTTGATACATCATGCGGCATTATTTTAGTATTTGTTGATAAAGACATAATTCCCCCTTAGGCAAAATCTAAATGCGTTGATTCGGTTATATATTGATTGTTGCTTTGGTTTTTGGCTTTTAATAATTTAGCCCTTTCCAATTTTTCCACAAATTTAGTCGGTCTAAAAATATTAATTAATCCAGTCCAACCTCCATCAATATGATGTTTATCATTAGTAATAAAATCTATAACTATTTTACAATCGTCTAAACTATGCCCATCATCCTGTATGATTTTTAAATTGTGAATAATGTCGTCGTTTAGGGTACACTTTAATTTTGTAACTTTGTTATAATAATCTAAAATTGATATATTAAAATTATCATGTTCATTACCATTACCATTTACATCTTCATTAGGTTTATTTTTTAATAACCTCTGGTTATTTTTTTTAATAACCTCTGGTTTTTCATTTTCATAACCTGTGGTTATTTCTTTTTTAACCACTAAACCCTTTGGTCTGCCTCCTTTTTGCCCTACTTGTCTTTTCTTATTATTTGCATCAACTAAAGGCTTTATCATAGTAAAAATATTACGACTAAAACCCTTTAATTTATCAGAAAAATCATTATTATTTAAAGCATATTGACATAAAACTTTTAATAATTTGCCAACTTCTTCATCATTTAAACCTTCCATTCCTTCAATAAAACTACGATAAAATACAAAACTATCACACACGATATTTTTATTATTTGCCATTTTGTGACCTTTAAAAAGAAAAAGCCTGTAATAAACTCAGAATAACTATATAAGTGGTAATACCATGAACTAATACATAGCTTTGTTATTCTAAGCCTATTACAGGCTCTATTAGTTATATGTAACAATGTTTTTGGTTACCACACCTACAACATCGCATTCCGTTATTATACTATATATCTAACGCATCTGCAATCTTTTTAATACGTGATTGATAATCTTCTGGCGATAAGTTTCTAAATTTGTGATTAAATTTAAAATGATCTTTAATACTTTCGTATAACACATCAGTGTTAATATCATCTTCTAAACTCGGACACTTTTCTCCCGTCATGTAATTTACACTCATTTATTTATTCTCTTCATGGAATTTTATTAAATATTCTGTAACTTCGTTCTGATTTTCAACATTAAGTAATGTTTTTAAATCAGCTAAACTTTTTACAGTTGATTTTTTAAGACGTATACTTGTTAGATCGTGCTTATTTTTATGAGTTCTGTTATATTGTGCTTGTGGTTTTTTCTTTGCCATTTTATTTACTTTATTAATTAAGTATATATTATATCATACTTGACTGTCAATGTCAAACATAGGTTAATTATCCATCTTATTATCTTGTATTTAATAAAATAGTTTATATATAATTCAATGAGTTACGATATACACTTAAAAATAGTTTGCCATTCGGTTATCTTTTGAGTTATAATACTGCATGGCTTGAGAAAAAGCGCGCAGGTAACCGCGATGGTAGGTTATCATGTCTGAATGTAAGACATAATTAACGTAACTAATCCGTTACAAAACGTAACGCTTTGAAAAAGTAAACTATGAAATTAATTTACATTGTACAAATTAAAAAGATAAATAGTTTAAAAAATAGTAAATGTTATTATTTTGACAATGACAGTGACGCCACAAAATGTGAAAAATATTTTTTAAATATTTATAATGATGATGAAGGAATAGAATCTACTTACGAAGTGGATTATTACACTGAGCATATTAATGAAAGGAATATGATGTGGACATAATAGACCACCAGTTTGATGCCCATGAAAAATGGGTTGAGTCACGCACCAACCGTTGTAATAGATGCGCTAGCGATGAACTTGAATATAACGAACGAATTTGTGGAGATTGTGAATGAAATTAGTAACATACGATGCAATAATGGAATGGAACCCATGTTACAATCCAATACAAATTGGAATTCCTACTGATTACTCAGATACTCTACTTAACTTTGTGAAAGAGTATCGACATAAAGTAAAAAACTTACAAGATATAAACTGGATTACATGCAGATTTTTAGATAAAAAAACTCGTGATTATTACACGTGGTGGTGTGTTAATGAAATTAAACATCTTATGAAGGATAAAAGAAGTGTTAAAGCAGTTGATACGCTAAAATTATACATTGATGGTAAAGCAACTATTAAAGAATTAGAAGCTGCTGTTAATGCTGCTGATGCTGCTGATGCTGCTTATGTTGAGGATGATGCTGCTTATTGTCCTTTTTATGCTGCTAATGCTGCTGTTGAGGCTGCTAAGGCTGCTGTTGCTGTTGCTGTTGATGTTGATGTTGATGTTGCTGTTGCTGTTGCTGTTGATGTTGCTGTTTATCTTGCTGCTAAAGTTGCTGCTGTTGATGCTGATGTTGCTGCTGCTTGGGACGGCGCTATTGCTGTTTATGATATATACAGTAACCTACAAATAGATAAATTAATTGAGATTTTGGAGAGTAAATAAATGAAATTAGTAACATACGATGCAATTGATGTAATTAGTAATGCTAAAAGAATTGGAATTCCTACTGATTACTCAGATACATTGCTTAACTTTGTGAAAGAGTATCGACATAAAGTAAAAGAAAAAGATTTACAAGATATAAACTGGATTGCATGCAAATTTTTAGATAAAAAAACTTGTTATTATTACACGTGGTGGTGTGTTAATGAAATTAAACATCTCATGAAGGATAAAAGATGTGTTAAAGCAGTTGATACGCTAAAATTATACATTGATGGTAAAGCAACTATTAAAGAATTAGAAGTGGCTGCTGATAATGCTAATTTAGCTAATAACCCTGGTATGGATATTAATTATTATGGTAATAGGAATGTTCTTTCTGCTGCTTATCGCGTTATTATTGCTCCTGTTCAAGATGATGGGTTTTCAAGTGGTGTTGCTGCTAGAGCTGTTTGTGATGCTGCTGTGGCAGTGGGTTATGAGGCTGATGATAATGATGCCGAAGTAAAACAATCTAACCTACAAATAGATAAATTAATTGAGATTTTGGAGAGTAAATAAATGAAATTAGGTGATTTAATTAGGTTGCTAGAACCATTTAAAAATGAAAACAAATGTGTAATGCTGGATGGCAATTATACCGCATGTACAAATATTGAATTTATTTCTTATAGAGGGAATCGTAGGGATTTAGCTATTGATTTTTCTTTTGAAAGTAAACATAAAGATATAACGTCTGAATTTTTATATAATAAATTATTAGACGTGCGCAATACAAGCTTGACAGGATACGAAGGTGGTAAATTTTTAATGGATGACGAAGTAAATGTTTATGTAGACAAACACGGGGAATGTTCTGGAAGATTGATAATTGGAGTTGGTCTTTCTTATGGCAATATTGACATTATAACTTATTATCAAAATAAATATTAATAATTTTAAGGAGTAAATAAGTATGGAAAAAATTAACAATATATTTAATAAATTAAACGCAATTAATGTGTCTGAATTAGTTTCAAAAAAGAAAAGCGGTAACCAAGAATTAACTTATTTACCGTGGGCTGATTGTTTAGAAATTGCTTATTCTAATTATTCTGATAATGAAGTGTCTTGGAAAGTATACGAAAATCCTCAATATGACAATTTACCAATTTGGGGTAATGCAAGTTTAGGGTATTTTACAAAAACTCAAATTACAATTCAAGGAATATCTAAAGACATGTTTTTGCCCGTAATGGATGGTAATAATAATTATCTTACTAATGAACCTTACGAATATACCACTAAAAATGGCACTAAAAAAGTTGGGACAATTGACGTATTTGAGATTAACAAAAGTGTATTAAGATGTTTAGTTAAAAATTTTGCTTTATTTGGGATTGGGCTGTACGTGTATAAAGGAGAAGACTTGCCAACTGATGAAAAAGAAAAAATAATTGCTGAAAAACAAAATGCAATTGCAAATAAACAAAAAACAGAATTACAAGAGATTGACAAAATAAGATGTAAAATAATTGAACTTGTAGCAAATTATGAATTTGAGGTTACAATAGTTGAATATGTAAATATAAAAATTTTAAATGTTGAGGCTCCAGATTTAAAAATATGTACAGATGTTTTATTTAAACTTAATGCTCTTGTTAATGATAAAAAGGTATCCCCAAAATGAAACTAATAGATTTACAGCAAAATACTCCAGAATGGCATAAGTACCGTAATACTAGAATTGGCGCAAGTGATTTTGCTTTATTTGCTTGTCATAAAGGATTTAGCGAACCTATATTTAAAGCTTCGTTAAATGAAAATATTTATAACAAACAAAATAATATTGAACTTGCGGACAATATTTATATGCAAAGGGGTAGAGAAGAAGAGCTTTTGTTAAATGCTTATTTTAATGAGCTAACTGGTGGCAGTCACACACCAACAGTTGTTGAACATTCCGACAGTATTTATAGTTCATTAGATGGTTATGACCCATTTTTTAATGGAATTGTTGAATATAAAACCACATCTAAAAGTGTGGAATACGAAAAAGACATATTACAATATTATGTCTGGCAAATTTTACATCAAATGTATTGCTCTGATAAATTACTGGCTTATTGTGTTATTAAATATTTTGGAACTGTAAATAACCCTATCAGAATATATAAAATAACGCATTTTAAGGATAACAGCATAACAATATCATTAGTTAATGATTATAAAAGACAGATAAACTCTCATATGTTTTTTATTAAACCCTATTTATCCAAAACTGATTGGTTGAATATGTGCCAAGAATATTTAGCTTTATTAAATGCTAAAGATAATGATGTTGCAAATAATATGTTAAATAATTATTTTTCATTAGATACACAAATAAAACAATTAACGGAAAAGCAAAAAAATATAAAATTACAAATAGAATGTTTATACCCCGAGGGAGGTGTTTGTGGTAATTATACAATAACTAAAAGCGTAAAAAATAGTACAAAATATGCAGAATTTATCAAAGACAATCAATTGGTGCTTGATGATAAATATAAAAGCCAGTCAACAAGTTTTAGAATAACAAATAAATTTAAGGAGTAAATGATGATCACAAGAGAAGAAATAATATTTGCATATGAATATGGGAATAGAGATTTTAGCAATATTGATTTGCGTAAGATTGACCTATCTTGGGCTAACCTAATTGGGCATATACAATTGTAAATGGAAGTAAAAAATATCTTACTGAAGATGAAATTATTAACTACAAAGGAGTAAATTATGTTACATGAAATCATATCAATTGGTTACGTTGGACGTGACCCAGAACTAAGAAGCACTCAAAATGGAAAATCATTTTATACATTTAGCTTAGGAGTAAGCGTTGGCACAAAAGATAAACCCAAAACTGAATGGCTATCAATTACTGCTAATCATGACCACCCAGCCATGCCTTACGTTAAAAAAGGTACTAAAATGTTTCTAAGAGGTAAGCCATCAACTGATGTTGTTAAGCCAAAAAATGGGGGAGAACCTTACGCTACCCAAAAAGTTTGGGCTAACACAATTGAATTACTAAGCTCTAAGAATGATACAAAATCACAAGCTGAGTCAATGTATGAACCAATGAGTATGCCTACTGCTGGTAGTGGTTTGCAGAGTGATGATATTCCGTTTTAAAGGGATAAATTTTGGCAACTAGTAAAAAACCTAGAAAAAAATATAATCCCAATACCGCTAATTTAAAGGTGTCAATAAATAGTTTGACGCCTTTTATATTGCCATTGCAATCGTTAAAATCTTTAGTGCAACGGGGATATTTGGGTATTGATACTATTCCAGGATTAGACAAAGGGTTTTATCCTACTGAATATAATTTACTTGCATTTTTATTTGAGCATCTTTTTACTATGCAATATGCTACAGATGATAAAGATAAAATCAAGTTCTTTAAGTCTGTAAGAGATAATATTATCAGATATTTTGATAAAATTATTAATAATAGCGTTTATGACAAAGACACTGATAAATTAGTAGTACCAGATAAAACTGTTATTCCTGATGGTTTAAAACAAAATATTATATTTATTGTAGATAATTTTTTATTATTATTTAAAAATATTACCGAAAATAGAATGATATATGCAATTAAATATGGTAGTCAATCGTGCCTTATCTGGTTTGGTATTAAACGAGAATCTAGTATACAAGAGTTTATTAATTTAGATAATATGTTTAAACGGTATTTTGATTATTTTGGGAGAAAATAAAAAATGAAAATTAAACAACTTAGGTTAGAGAAACCTAAAATAAATAACAATAAATCGATTACTTACTGGGGAATTATTAATGATGAATACAAACTATTAGACTATCGCATAATTCAACATAATTCATGTAATGATAAAAAATATTATGTATTGGACATATATGACGGCGGTTCACCTGAGAAAAGTTTTGATATTCTTCAGGATGCATTAGACTATCTACAAAACAAATTAGAAAATATAATAACATATTATTTAGAGGAATAAAAAATGAAAATGATTTTTTTGACGGAATTTTAAAAAATGAATAATTTAATACTGGGTGCAATTGCTGGTATCGGAGGTTTATGTTTCATTGTTGTTATGTCTTATGAATCTGGATTGCATGACGGCAGGGTAGAGCAACAGTTAGAAGCTGGTAAGCAGATGGTTAAAAATCAAGTAATTGATAAAAAAAACAATGAGATAAAATATAAAGAATCTGAATCTCGCATTCGTGAAATAAAAAAAGTTGAAAGCTCTATAAGTAATTTACAAATTGTATATAAATATATACCAGTTAATACTGTTTGTAAATTAGAGAGTCAAGCTATTATAGAAATTAATAATAATTTAAGGAGTAAATGATGATCACAAGAGAAGAAATAATATTCGCATATGAATGTGGTAATAGAGATTTTAGCAGTCTTGATTTGCGTAGGATTGACCTATCTTGTGTTAACCTAACTGGGGCTAACCTAATTTGGGCTGACCTATCTTGGGCTAACCTAATTAATGCTGACCTATCTTGGGCTAACCTATTTGAAACTAACCTATTTGAGGCTAACCTATTTGAGGCTAACCTAACTGGGGCTCACCTAACTGGGGATCACCTAACTGGGGCTAACCTATCTTGGGCTAACCTAACTGGGGCTAACCTAACTCGGGCTAACCTAATTAATGCTGACCTATCTTGGGCTAACCTATCTTGGGTTAACCTAACTGGTGCTGACCTAACTAAGGCTAACCTATCTTATGCTAACCTAACTGAGACTAACTTAACTGGGGCTAACCTAACTGGGGCTCACCTAACTTGTGTTACCCTAACTTGTGTTAACCTAACTGGGGCTAACCTAACTGGGGCATATACAATTGTAAATGGAAGTAGAAAATACTTTACTGAAGATGAAATTATTAACATGACTAAGAGTAAATTATGAAAAAACTAATTGATATTTTACTTCTAATAGCCTTATTATCAACGCTGAGTTTATTGCAAGGATGTGCCACAATTATACCTATAGATGTGCCACAGCCACTAGATGTTCCAGCTGAATTTATGCAACCAGCTGAGGAGCAATCTTTACTAACTGATGGCTCATTACGTGATATTGCAAAAGTAATGATGGAGAATAATATTAAGTATAAAAAGCTTAGTATAACATTGTATTATTTACAACAAATAATAATAAAAACTAACCAAAATATGGAGGGTAAATAAATGAATGAAGAACTAAAAGACGAGGTTGTATGTTTAAATTGCAATCAAGTAATTAAAGGTAAGTTGCATGGAACCCTTGTTTATAGTTACAAAGAATTACATATACCAATTCAATGTAATCATTGTAAAATTGAATTTACTGCAATTGTAGAAACAAATATAAGATTAGAGAGGAAATAATGAAAAATACTGTTACAGAAAATTGGATGGATAAAGCCGAATTTTTAAAATATGCGAATATTACTATTAGCAAGTTTTATAAATTAGTACATATTAACGAATGGCTTAAAAAAGGAATTATTAGAAAAACTGGTAACGAGATTACAGCAGTTTGTTTAGAAAATTATAATAAATGGTTGAAAGAAAGGAAATAAAATGGAGTTTGTAAATGGGGGTATTGTTTAATGCTAATTATATTACCAATTCCCAGTTCAGAAATGGGAGCTAATAAGTCTAAAGGTAAACATTGGGGTAGTGGGGTTAAATTACGCAAAAAAGCAAGAGTAGACGGTTATTTTTTAGCACTTGAAGCATCAAAAAATGACCAATTAATTTTTACCAAAAAAGACAATTTAAAATTAACAATACATGCTTATTTTGTAAACGGCAAACATCTTGACGATGATAATTTATTATTGGCTCTCAAAAACTATCAAGATGGTATATTTGATTTTTTTAAACTTCAAGATAAAAAAGTCAACGATAATCAAATTACATTAAGAATAGTAGACACTTCTTTTAGAGACAAAGAAAACCCTAGAGTTGAATGGGAATTAACAGTGCGTAAATAAAATAACTTTTAAAAAGGATTAATTTATGAAAAAATTATTATTATCTATATTAATTGGAACTGCAACTTTATGCCACGCGTTTGGAATTGAGACAAGCGTTGGGGTTACTGGGATTGGCATTGGAATTACTTTGCCAATTCAGCAATCAGATTTTAGTATTAAACTTAATGCTAATACATTTCAATTTAATAATTTGGATATTGATGCTAATATTCAATCATATGGGGTATTGTTAGGATACAATGTATGGAAAGGTTTATCGGTAAATGGAGGAGCTTACTATTTAAGAGGGTTTGCAAATGATACTGAAAAATTTAATATATCAGAATTATCTAACCAACAACTAAATGCGAATGGGTCGGTTTTAGAAAATTATCAAGTTAACGGATTTTCTCCATATGTTGGAGTTAATTATAAAACTGACATTTACAAAGGTTGGTATATCAATACAGATGTAGGAGTTATGCAAGTTAATTATAAAACAGATGAGAAAATTATTGCACAAGTAAATAGAGAAAATTACAATTATAATCAACAAAATAATAAGTCAATGTTAATGCCAATTTTTAAAATAAGCATTGGTTTTGACTTCTAACATTTATCAAACACAATTTTAACAATTGACATTTTTATGTTGTTGAGTCAATAATATCAATAATATAATAGTGTTAATATTTTTAAGGAATTAACGAATAATGTTTACATATGACCAAAAAAATAAAATGCGTGATTGTATCATTGTTGATATAGACGGTACTATTGCACAAAAACATCCTGATAGAAATATTTTTGATTATACAAAAGTATGCATGGATTTACCAATACACCCAGTTATTGATATAGTATTTTTTCTTGCTCAAAAAAATTCACAAAGGGTGGTATTTGAATACAGATGTAAGAGTTATGCAAGTTCAATTGCTAGACCAGGATATACGATTATATTTATGTCTGGACGAGAATGCTCTTGTAGAGACCAAACAATGGAATGGATTGAAAAACAACATTGTATCAAAGGATTATGCGTTGAATTGTATATGCGTAAAACTGGTGATTACAGAGATGACACAATAGTTAAACGTGGACTATATGAAAATTATATAAAAAATAAGTTCAATGTAGTTGCAGTATTTGACGATAGACCAAAAGTTTTACGTATGTGGCGTGAACTTGGACTTTTTACATTTAATGTGGCACAACATGAAAATGAATTTTAAGGAATTAACGAATGATTAACTCAAGAAGTATAGACGATTTACACCCAATTGTAAAAACTAAATGCGAGGAATTTATAGCGTTATGTAAAGACACAGGCGGTATTGAAGTAAAAATAACTAGCACATACAGAGACAATGCGAGTCAGAATGCTTTATATGCACAAGGAAGGTCTAGACCAGGTAAGATTGTAACTAATGCTAAAGGGGGACAATCATTTCACAATTATAGATTAGCGTTTGACTTTGTCTTTATTTCTGAAGGTAAAGCAATGTGGGATGATAACTTAATAACATTTTTGTGTGGCAATTTAGGTAAAAAATGCGGGCTTGATTGGGCAGGAGATTGGAAAACGTTTAAAGAATGGTTACACTTACAATACACTGGAGGATTAACGTTAAAAGATTTGCAAAATGGTAAAATATTGAAAGGGTGAACGTTTATGAAATTAAAAAAAATATTTAGGGTAAAGCATTGTCGCGATTGGACAAAAAACGAATGGTATTCAAAAAAAGGTAGGTTTGAACGCCACGCTACAAATATTATAAATAATATATTAACATTCCATTATCGAATCAATGTTGATCGTTTTAATGAAAACGATTGCAAACGTTATTGTTTAAATGTATTATACCCTATGCTTATTAAAAATTATTATTATATAAAAAAATATTATAAACACGCAGTTGAATATGAGGGAAATAATAGCGAAACTAGATGTGGACAAGATACTTATGGATATTATAGTTATCAACATATAATGGAAAGAATAAATTATATTTCAGATAGATATAATTCCACTTTTCGCCTAAAGTGGTTATTAGATTTAATACCATATCTTGAATCAGAATTAAAAATCTTGTCTAAACTTGATTAAGCATAATTGACCATCTCGTTAGATTCCACGACATGGTCGTGCTTAGTTGGGATAAACCATGCAACTAAGCACTGGGTAGTCTACGTGACGGGCATTATTATAGCATAATTAATTTAACAATTTCTGAATTAATTTATAATACTGTGTAGTAAGTTTTTCAATTCGTTCACCTCTTGTTATTCCAACATTTATTAACACTGTATTTATTTCTTGTAATTTGTGAATTATTTCAATTTGTTTTGGTGGTAAACTATCTCTTAAACAAGTTCTATCAATATTATTTTCTATACAATATTGTTTAGCTTTTTTACCTAATGCTATTTTATTGATAATGTCTGCTTCAATATTATATTGCCATTTATCACTATCTTTACCAGCTAATAAATTTTCTTTTATAGCATCAGTCATTAAAGGATATTCAAGTTTTGCTAATGAACGTTCACATTTTCTTGATTTCTCCTCAGTAAATTTATTCATAATCCATTTATCTAAATTATAAGCAAATTCTGGGCTACACCATCTAGCAAAATCTATAGCTAACGAATTATGCAACCAAGTACCTTGATATTTACCACCTTTAACTATACTTACTAAATTTATATTTCTAGAAGCCGTTTTTTCGGCTTCTAGAATAACATTTATTAAATCATTGGTTTGTGAAGTAGATAAATAATGTTGCACCCTTTTATCAAATTGTTTTGCAATCTCAGTTGCATTGAAATATAAATTTTCTTTATTTGTTAATTCAGATAAATCAACAGTTATAGTTTTATTACTAATTGTGGCAATTTCAAATTTTGACATTTCATTGTTTCCTAAAATAAATATGTTTCAGATTAAAAGATGTGGCGTGATTGTGAAACACCAATCAGGGAGCTACCCTTTGCCACATCATTATTATAGCATATTACTTATTTTTTTTGCTTATAAATTATAGCTAATCCACCAAATAATGTTACCAACGCATCTATAACTTTAGTAACTAACTCAGGACTAGTTAATACATTAATAACTAATTGATTAATTTCTTTATGATAAACCCAACCAAATAACATTGCAACACCGATTAAAGTGCTACGTTCTTTATAACCATGGGTTAAAAAAGATTTTATATTATGAAAGCATTTCATTTATTTAATCAATTGAATAATAACAGTTGGGCATAATATTTTATTATCGCTAGTTATGCAACAATAACGCCACATTACACTATAGTAAGACAAAATATAGCAATCTAGTAAAAAATAAGCAAAATTAATTAATGTAAAATCATGAATAAATAATTTAGTCATTTCTTCTAAACAATATAAATTAGCTAAAAATAATCCCATGGTGGCTAAAATAAAATACGTGGGCTTTTTAATTGGCAAAAACGCATAAGCAAAACCCAAGTATACCAACGAACATAAAGCTATGCTTGTACCAATCGGATTTTTCATCCAATCAATGCTAGATTCGTTTGACATTGCAAGTAAAATTCCTCTTAGACCCACGTACCAAAACAATAAAACTAATGTGCTAATTTTTAAATATTTATACATTTTGGTTATCCTTTAAATTAATAGAAAATTGTTTATCTTTATATTTATAAAATATGCTACGAGTTAATAAAATAAATATAGACACTGGTATCGTTATTATACCGGTAAAAAGGGCAATTATGTTAATTGTAGTAAAATGTAATTTATCTAATATATTACTAAAATCCATAGAAATCTCCTAAATTAATTGCCGATTAATTAATCGACAGTTAGTCGACAGTTCATTATGA
>Ga0247722_10000526_pt1 | contig 23326 bp, 30 predicted proteins | sample MSEWelMarce3H_FC_FD_189094 | JGI IMG/M metagenome (GOLD analysis project Ga0247722, IMG submission 189094) | Subsurface sediment microbial communities from gas well in West Virginia, United States - MSEEL Well Study Marcellus 3H_FC | ecosystem: Environmental > Terrestrial > Deep subsurface >... | reverse complement strand
GACAAGAAAAAACAAAGACAAAAAGCATTTAGGACAGACAAAACGAAGCCCCCCCCCCTACAGGCAGACACAATCGAAATTTGAAATTTAGGCTATATACCCTCACAACAATATTTTTTTTATAAAATTTTTTTCAAGTAACTTAAATTACACTAATCCTCACGATAAAATATTTTATAAAAATTTTTTTTTATTACACAAAAATGCAAAATAATTGTAACCTTACTGTAACTTTGTGCGTATAAGGTATAAAAAACGGATATGGAAATGACAGAAGAAGAAGGTAGAGAGTTATTGGATAAGGCATTGGTAGATTGTTTGTATGAGATTGATTTGTGTGGTCATATAGCTTTGATAGGTAAAGAGGGTTATATAGAGTATTTGATGAGGGGGTGTAAGATTGACAAGATGGTAATGGAATTTTATAATGATAAAAATATGACAAACTTGTAATATGGTAAAAGAGGATAAGTATAGGGTTTACACTAGTGTATTTATGATGGAGGGAAATGATTTGTATTCTGATACAGATACAGACCCTATAATTACCGCCGAATTAGACGCTATTAGTGAGTTGGCGTTTGATGATAGTGGTAATAGTTTGCCTTATTCAATAAGTGTTAGTATCTTTGGTCAGGAATGGGATAGGGATAATTATTTATTTGAGGATAAGCCTGCTACTTATAGGAGGTGGGACCAAAAGGTTGCTGTCCATGTAATAGTGTTTAATAGCGAGATAGATAAGAAATTGTATGATTGTAATGATAAAGTAATAATAGAAAAATATGGAGTATAAAGATTTTGAAAAGGCTATTGGATTAATGGTTAGTCATAGTAGCAAGTTAAATAAATTGTATAGTGAGTTTAAGATAGACCTTATAGATTCATTTGATGAACATAATACTTTGGTAGAGATGTTTTGGGATGAGGTATTAACGGATAGGGGCTCTGATTGGTTAGGTTGGTATTTGTATGATAAGGGTGGTATTAGTGGTAAGCCTAGGAAGGATATTAAAGCCCATGATTTAGATAAGGAGATATGCCGAAATTTAAAGGAGCTTCACAAGTATTTAGTAGATAGTAAGTATTTTAAAAATCAAAAATAGCATGGAAGAAGATAAGCCAATATTAGAATCAGCATCATTTGAATTTTCTCAAGAAGGTAATTGCCTAGATGGCATAGATGAATTTTTAACTATAGAGTGTAAATCAGATTTAGGTATTGATAGAAATGAAAATTGCTTTTATGTTTTAAAAACTAAGAAGTGGTCAATAGACTCTTCTAAAGATTTACAAGATTTATTTGATAGAATTGATAAAGTGATAATAAGTAAAACCAAAAATAAAATAAAATGAAAGAAAAACAAATCAGAAAAGTAACCTTATCCTCAGAAGGATTGAAAGGTTTAATTATTGAAGGTACTGTAGAGACAGTAAAAGAGAATCGTATAGCTATTAATGGGTTTAAGGATACTGTTCGCCATCCTATACACTTAGATTTAGAAGATAAGATTAAGGATTTAAGATTCCATGCTATGAATATTGCGGGATTAATCACAGATTCGACACCTAAAAGTGAGAAGGCTAGTTTAATAGCTAGTTGTAATGTATTATCTTTTGAGGTAAACGATGATTACTTCGTATTGAAAGTGGAGAGTCGTGTATTCGATACTAAGTTCATTAAGTTCTCTACCCCTAAAGTAGATAGTTCGGATGGATATGAGTTCTTTGATATTGTTAAACAATTATTAGGAGAGATTCTTATTGAGGTTCATGCTTATACAAAAGGATTAAAGAAGATTACTAACGAGGAGATTACTGTTCGTTATATCCAACAAGGTAAAGACTCTAATATAGACATGGAGGCATTTAAAGAGATGTCTAATGAAGATAAGAGAGATTATATGACTTCTGTATTAGAAAAGTTGGGATGTATCGTTATAACTAATGAGGATATGGATATTAGTAGTATTGATATTACTGAAGAAGTATTGATGTTAGAAGAGATTGCTGAACCAATTAAATTAAAAGCTTAATGGCTATCCATACATTATTTCCAAATAAGGTTTACTTAGACCCTATCGCTCATAAATATTTCGATAACGAAGGTTTAGAGTATATGGGTTTTAGTAGACTTTATGGATATTTAGTTCCTAAGTTTGATTCTGATGGCATATCTAGGATTATGGCTAGGAATAGCGGAGTATCTCAAGAAGAAATTCAAGCTGGGTGGAATAAATCTACGGAAAACGGAACTAGAATAGATAAGGCATTGGAGTTATACGCTCAAACTGCTACTTTTTTACCTGAAGATGGCGATATTAAAGAGTTGGTTATTGCCGTATTAGAGAAGTACAAGAGTTATAATAGGACTTACGAGCAAGGAATACCTTATGATTTAGAAAGAAGGCTTGCGGGTAGTTGGGATAAGCTTAGTTTAGTATCTAATAGAAAGGATAGTAAGTTCCATTTGTCTGATTTTAAATGTTTTGCTAAAGGATACGATAGTTTATTCAAGATTAGCGGTCAATCATTCTTAAATGCTCCATTTAGTCACCTCCCTAATAACAAATACACGAAGATTTGCTTCCAATTAAGTTATTATGCTCATTTATTTGAGGAATTAACAGGAAGAAAGTGCGAGAAGTTATTTATTGACTTAATTACTCCTTTTTGGAACGAAGATGGTACTTTAAAAAGCTATAAAAACGAAGCTGTACCTGCTATGTACATGAAGAATGATGTTAAATTACTATTAGATTACTTTAAGGATAAAATAGTAAGTGATATGACTCCAAATGCGGTATATTCTAACTTAGATATAGAAGAATTTTAATATTAACTAAAAATTACATAAATTAGTAGCGGAAACGAGATGTTGTCCGCTATTTTTTTATAGAAACATATTATGAGTTATTTATTTCACTTAGACCAAAAGAATAATGCTATTCTTCATCCTGAAGCAGTTAGATTATGTCCAGAGTTAAGATTATTAAACGAGAAAGAAGTACTTTTTATAGTACTAGCCTTTGATTACAATTCCATTTACAAGCAATATCCCGAAAGACAAAGGTTATCCAAAGCAATTTGGCATGTATTCGGAGATAATAACCCTAAGTTATTGGAGGAAGATAAGAGGGAAAAGAGAATACAAGCTGCAATAGAAGCCTATAAGTCTTTACAATACAATAGAAACGAGGAATTAATCTCTATTTACCAACAAAAAATAGAGCAATCTCAACAAGAGATATTAATGGAGGATAGTTCTACTAGATTAAAGAATCTAAGAGAGATTATATCTGGTTTCCGTAAAGATATTAGAGATTTAGAAACAGAGATTATAGAAAAGAACATATTAGAAGCTGAACTTAAAGGAGATAGGGAATTAAGCCTTATGGAATCTTGGCAAACTAACATCAAGCACTATAACTCAATTAGATTTAAGAAATAATGGATATAAAAGACGTACCTATTCTAAAAACCCCTTATTATAAGGGAAAAAACTTTTGTCCTAATCCCGTAGTTAAATACGGAATACCTGGATATGCAGATAGTTTACTAAATCCTAAAGTGGTAGGAACTCCTGATTACTTAAAGTATTGGGAAGAACAATTATACTATATTCACAATGGCATTCAAACAGGAGGTGTTTATATCCCTGGCAGATACTACTATTTCTTAAACTTTAGTACATTCTCTACTGTTGGAGGTGTTGTAACTCCAGATATGTGTGATTTACACTTAGAATTAGCCTACTTAATAGACTATGCTAAGGCTAATGGTAAGAATATAATGGCAGCTAAGGGTAGACGTAAAGGTATATCCGAGTTTACCCAAAAAGCAGTTGTAGATTATGGCTACAGATTCAATTTTGCTTATCAAGCAGGTGTAGCGGCAGGATTAAAAGATTACGCAGAGGATTTTATGAAGAAGTGGAGCTTGGCGGATTCTTTAATAGTTCCTGAGTTTAGGATGGGTACATTATTGAATAATGATGATGAGGTTATAGCAGGATATAAGATAAAAGACAAAGGTCAATACATAGACAAAGGAACTAATAGCAAAATACTAGTTCGTACCATGCACACTAACCCTAATATGTTTAAAGGATTGTATTTAAACGATGTAATTGCAGAGGAGTGTGGAGAGTTTGAGAAATTAAAAGAGTTTTACTCGGCTACAAGAGCTTGTTTAACTAAAGGTAATAAGCAGATAGGAACTATGTTCTTCTATGGTACAGGAGGAAACATTAATAAAGGTTCAAAAGACTTTATGGAGATGTGGAATGAGCCAGATTCATACAATTTTATTAAATTCCTAATACCTGCTACTAGATTTTACTTTCCTCACTATGGCGGAGCAACAGATAACGACCAGGATGTAGGAGAGATACCATCTTTATTAAGTGGAGATAAGAAACCATACCAATTAATAGGAGTGGAGGATGAAACTACTGCTAAAGAATCAATACTAAGAGATAGAGCTATTAAGAAGAAAGGTCCTTTAAAAGATTACTTAGAAGAGCTACAAAACTTTCCATTAGACGAGACTGAGATATTTAAAAAGATGTTTAGTAACAACTTTGATATTGAAAAGATAAATAATCAGCAGGATGCTATAAACGCTACTCAATATAAATATTCTAAGTATAGATTAGAGTGGATTTTAAATGATAAAGGAGAGCGCGGAGACAATCCTAGAGTAAGAGCTGTTCCTGCTAAAGATACGGATGATGAAAGAGATTGTGTATTAATAATGGATGCCTATCATCCTAATCCAAAGTTTCAAAACTTATACGTTGGCGGAATAGATGCTTATGACCAAGATAAAGGTGTATCTAAATCTTTAGGAGCTATGTGTGTATTGATGAGAAGAAATACTATACATCCCGAATACCAATTAGGACCTGTGGCAATTATTTGTACTCGTCCTAAAAGAAAAGAATACTTTTTTGATATGTGTTGTAAGCTATCTGTTTATTATAATCTAGTTGGAAGTACATTAGGAGATAAGGCTAGTAGTTCGGGTATTATAAATTGGTATAAAGACCATGGTTGTCAAAAGTATTTAGCGGTACGTCCTACTAAATTTGAAAGTACTAACTCGGAACAATCACATGAGTATTGGGTATCTTTAAATACTTATAGTAGACCATTAATGGTAGGATTAATGCAAACTGCTATTTACGATTATGTACAAAATATTTGGTTCCCTGAACTTATTAATCAATTAGGTAATTTTGATGAAGTTACAGTAGGAAGTGATAATGACTTAGCGGATGCTTATGGTATAGCTTTAATGCAAGATATAAGTACAGGAACTGCTCCAAGGGATTTGAATTATAGTTTAAAAGATGACCCTTTTATGTTAAATTCATTTGAAGATGAAGAGGAAAAAGAAAAAAGAGTAAGTCTTGAACAAGATTGGAAAGGTTTTGGTAGATAATACACAATTATTTACTATTTTTGATAAAAATATAATCAACTATGCAATTTCCATCGCAAACAGTCCCGCAATTTAAAAAAGATAAAGCTTGGTGTCAGTTACACTTAGATTACGGTCAAAGAATACTGAGAAACAGTAACTTAGCTAAACAAGAAATGGATAACCATTACAAGCAATTTAATGGGGTTAAGCGAGCAGGTAGTTATAAGTATTTAATTAACACGCATGGTAAGGAAAATCGTGCTCAATTTATATCTTACAGAGCTTGTACTACAAAAATTCAACTAATGGTTGGAGAGTTTTTAGTAAGACCTTTAAGTGCAACTGTTTTTACAAATAATAGAGATGCTAAATTCCAAAAGATGTCTCAATTTGAGTTTATGACAGGGGCAATGATTGCCAAGAAAGAGATATTAGAGTTGAAGGAAAAAGCAGGGGTAGATATAATGGAAGGCGCTCCAATTCCTGAAGATGAGAATGACCCAATTTGGGAGAATATGTCTACAAAGGATAAGGAAGAATTAATTATGCAATCTATCCTTAATGAGCAAATACCTGCGTTGAATTTAAAACAAAAGTTTGCAGATAACTTATTAGACTGTGCAATTACTTCTGTTATGTTTGGTAAAATAGAACGTAATGAAAAAGGAGATACGGACTACATAAACATTGACCCTAGAGATGCTATTTACGAAGAGATTAAAGGTGACCCGCATTTAGAGAAAAGTCCTATCAAAGGATGCCGTCAATGGTTGCCATTACACGAAATATTAAGACGTTACCAATTAGATAAAAAGCAAATTGAAACTATTGAATCTATTGGTAAAAACCCAACAACATATTACTCAGATAGTATTAAAGATGGTCCAAGTGGAACAGGATTAATCGCAGAGGTTATTCATGTTGAATGGATTTCAGTTATACCTGAATACTACCAAAAGATTAAAAAGACGGCAACTCAATTAGCGTTAGACCCAACAGAAGAATATATCTATATTGCTTTAGATACAGATAAGTATGAGATGAATAAAGAGCATTGGGATAGTAAGCCAGGGATTGAAGTAATTGCTAAGTATAGAGAAGATTTATGGGAAGCGACTCGTATCGGCGGATTAAAAGAATTAGATGTTAATTGCAGACGAGTTCAATTCCAAATGAGAAAAGTAGACAACCCTGCTTACATATTAAGTAGCTCTTACGTTGGATATTTGTTCAACACAGTAGATGGACGTAGAATTTCTATGTTTCAACAAATGGAGAATTGGAGTAATATATTTGATATAGTTATGTATCAGATATTAAAAGATATTAATAAGTTCAAAGGTAAAGTGTTAGGATTTAACTTAGCTGGCTTGCCTGCAAAATCATCCGTTAAAGCTATACAATACGATATGGTTAATGATGGATTTGTAACTTATGATACATCTGCTAGTGGTAACTTTCATGGTAGAGATGTATCTTTAAACAACATATTACAAGTAGAAGATTTAGGATTAAGTAACTCATTTGGAGCTTTAATTCAATTCAAAGATGTTATCCTTCAAATGATGGATAGAATGACTGGAATTTCTGAGAATAGAGAAGGTCAAATCGCGGCATCTGCAACGGCTACAAACACCAATTCTGCTATACAAGCATCAAGAACTATTACAGAGCCTTTCTTCTACGGAGTTTATTCTTTTATTGATAAGACTTTAATGAGAATTATAGAATCAACTAAGGTTACTTGGGCATTCTATAAAGTAGAAGAAGGAGAGCAAATATTAGGTATTGATAAGTGGAAGTTTATGCGCGTAACCCAAGAATTAGGATTTAAGGATTATGGTGTACATTTACAAGATTCAGGTAAGTATGCAGAGGTTAAGCGTTATATGGAAAGCTTAATGGCTAACTCTTTAAATGCAAAAGAAATACGTCCAGAAGATGCCTTATCATTTGCTTGGTCTGAAACTGCCGTAGAGCAAAAACAAATATTAAAAGAAGGTTGGAATAAGGTAAAAGAAATGCAATCTCAATCTCAACAAATGCAACAACAGTCTCAAATGCAAATGCAACAACAACAAATTCAAATGCAGCAACAACAACTTCAGCAGCAATTAGAAATATCTAATGCAGATAGAGAAGATAGACAAGCTGCTAGAATAGAGGAGATTATTGCACAAGGAGAAGTTGACATTAAAGTAAATGCTGCAAAGGCAGGAAACGATGTTACTAAAATGAATTTCCAAGCTCAAACAGAAAATCTTAACAATCAAAATCAAATATTAGAATAATAGTTATATATTTGTGTAATTAAAATTATAAACCATGACAGAAGAAACAACAGCAGTGCAAAATGATACGGTTCGAGAGGAATCGTCTGCGCCAGCTCGTGCTAACTTCGAGTTACTATCGGATGATACGTTTTTAAATTCAAACTACAACGAAGCAACAGAAGAAGCAAAGCCTACGGAAATAACAAAAGAAGATGCTTCAAAAGATGAAGTTAAAGATTTAGGACTAGAGCCTGAGGTTAAAGTAGAAGAAGCTGCAAAGCCTACTGAAGCTAAAGAAGAGCCTACAACTGAAACGGAGACCTTAGATTTAGAGCCTTTATCTTTAGAGGATACTAATTCAAACGAACCTGAAGATGGCAGTTGGGCTTACATAGCTAAACTAGATGGATTAGAGTTAAAAGAAGATTCTTTAGAAGCTTACAAAGAAGCTATAACTGCTCCTTATGAAGAAAAGCTAAGAGAGGTTGAATCTTTAACTACAGAGAAATTAATATCTAAGTTTGAGGACCCTAATGTAAAGATGGTTTTTCAATTAGCGGAAGCAGGATTAACATTTGATGAGATTGTAGCTCCATTTACTAAGATAAATGAATTTAAAGCTATGCCTGCATTAGAATTAGTAAGAAAGAACTTAGAGTTAACTCATACTGATTGGACTCCTGATATGATAGATACAGAGATGGAAATCTTAACTGCTGTAGATGGAAGATTAGAGCATGAGCATAAAAAGATAATTGTTGAATTGGATAACATCCAAAGAGAAGAACAATATCGCAGAGAAGATATAGTAAATAATTATAAAGTAAACGCTGAAAAATACGCCATGCAAGAGCGCGTTCAAAATCTAGAATCTGTATCAAAAGCTTTGAATAATATGTCAGAGTTTATGGGTTCTCCATTAACGAGCGAGGTTAAGCAAGGATTAACGGAAAGAATGAACAATGGAAAGTACGACCAAATGTTCAATGACCCAATTAAAAAAGCAGAGTTTATTGCGTATATAGAGTTAGGTCAAAAGGCTCAAAAAAACCTAGAAGCTAAAAGCTATGCTAAGGGGAGACTTGAAATAACTAAAAAGCTGCATAACACACCACCATTAACAACTGGAGGAGCAGGAAAATCAATAACAACAAACACAGAAGGTAATTTTGAAAGATTGAAAGGAGACACATATCTTAATGGTTAAAATAAATTAATAATTAACCTAAAAAAATAAAAATTATGTCATTAAATCCAGGACAAACTCAAATCGTAAAAGGTTCATGGTCAGCAGACTGTACAACCGAGTTCGACTTAGTAAGAAACATGCAAAAAATGCCCGAAATACGCAAAGTATTAGAGCGAGTTGACAGACGTCAATTAACAACATTATTAACTTCAGGAGCTGTAGGACCTTACGGTATTGACGTTAAAGCTGAAACTAAATTTGGAAAAGTAAAAGACAGCCAATTAATTGGTGATTCTTCTTACCGTTTCAACATTATGGGTCGTATCCAAAAAGCTGCTACTATCTTATCTCAAGTAGGTTCTAGTGGTTCTGATGGGTCTTTCCAATTAGTTATCGCTGACGAAGGTGGTCGTGGATGTTATATCTACAAAGGACAAATCGTATTGTTTGCTAACGCAGGTCGTTACCAAGCTGTAGTTATGTCTACTCCTACTCGTGTAGCTGCTGGATGGTTAGTATCTTTCCAAAATCAACAAAAATCAGTATTCTCTTGGGCAACTGTAGTAGCATCTCAAACAGGTGGTACTTATACTTGTTTCCCTTCTACTACTGCTTACTCTGAGAAATCTTTAAAAGGATATGGTCGTGACCAATTCCCTGATACTTTCATTGTAGATATGACTACTCAACGTAAGACTGTATCTATCTCTGGTGGCGCTGCTACAGACATCTTATGGTATGAATACATGAGCTCTAACGGTCCTGTAAAAGGATGGAAATTCGAGAAAGTTCGTCAAGCTGAAGCTCAATGGGCTGTAGAAAACGAATTTGCTAAAATCTTTGGTGTATCTTCTATGAAGAATGCTGATGGTTCTCGTGCAACAGTTTCTAACTTAATTGATGAAGAAACAGGATTACCTATTACTATCGGTGATGGTATCGAAGAGCAAATTGGTGGTGGTAACGAAATTTTCGGTTCTGGTACTAATGGTGAAGCTACTGAAGATGACTTTATTGATGCAATGAATATCTTAACTAAATCTAGTAATGATACTGTAGGTGTAAACTTAGTATTTATGACTGGATTAGATGGTTATTATAACGCTCAACGTAAGATGGCTCGTTTTATAGCTACTCAAAATGCTACTTTACGTCAAGATGTTAAAGGTGGTGCTTCTATCGAAGTAGGTTACGAAATTATGAAAATGCACTTCGCAGGAAGTTCAGTTTGTTTCGTACAACATCCTTTATTTGATGATGATTTACGTTTCCCTGCTAAAGGTTCTGATGGAAAATCTATCATGTCATCTACTTATATCGGTGGTGATTTAGGAGCTATCAATGATTCAAATATCGAAATCATCGCTAAAGGTGCTTACGGTGTTAATCGTTCTAACGTAGTTGCTACTATCAACGGTTTAACAGGTATGGCTGGAGAAGCTATCTCTGAAGAAGATGCTTGGAAAATGTCTATGTTACGCGAAGATATGATTGTTATCTACAATACTCGTAGATGGTGTATCATCCGTAAATCATTCTAATCTAAGAATAGATATACAACTAAGAACCCTTGTAGAAATACAGGGGTTTTTTTATTACAACTTTGTCATATTTTTTATCAAAATATTTTATTACATTTGCCTAAACAATTTAAAAATAAACAAAATGAATGTATTTAATCTTGACTTGAGACAGTCTACGGCGAGAGGCTTAAAAAAAGATGTAGATTACAAAGAAGTTTTGGACGGAAATGGTTTCGCCCATAAATTTGTTAATCTTGAAAACCCTAAGTATTGCCAAATGGAAGGCATTATTGAAGTAGAAGCTTTAAAGGTAACTAACAAGCATCTAAATCAAAAAATTATCCGTAAAACTAAAGACAGAAACACAGGTCTGTATTGGGGATTACCAATTAGTATTAATCCTGATACAAAGGAATTGATGTGTAAATCTTTTACATTAGAAGATAGAAACATATTCGATTTATCTGTTCCTGACCAAGCTATTGCATGGGCTATTTTAAAGAATAGTACTTGTATGGAAGGAAGTCCTAATCTTTACGGTAAACCTTACTACAAAGTAATAGACAAGGAAAAGAAAGCTGCTGAGAATATTAGCAGAAGAACAATCCGCCAAAAAGCAGAAGTTATTATTGCTAAATTACAAGGTTCTTCCTTACAAGAGATGGCTATTAACTTAGGTGTTAATGTAGAGGCTAATAGAAACATATCTATGCTTACGGATGAAGTTTATCGCAAGATGGAAGAAAATCCAAAATCATTTATTGAAATGTATGAGAATCCACAAAGACAATATATTTCTATATTTAATAGAGGTTTGGCTTTAGGTATATTGGACTACAACCTTGCAGAAGGAACTTACAAATATAACGGATTACAAATGGGTCATACAAAAGAAATGGCTATTAAGTATTTAGTAGATAATAACAATTTAGCTACTTCTATTGACGCTAGATGTAATTCTTTAGAGAACGATTCAAAAGAAGCTATGAGACTTCGTTACGAAGAGCAAAACGAATCAAACGTTTATGATGAGGTTGCTGAATTAAGAAAAAGATTAATGGAGGCAGAAGCTCTATTAAAAGAAAATAACAAAGAGGTGGAATTTGTTTCTCCTTTTAATTTAACTGAAAAACCTAAAGATGATGAATCTGAAATGGCAGAATTAAGAGAGAGAGCAAAAGCTCTAAAGATACCTGGTGCGCACTTGCCATCAGTTAAAAAAGAAACCCTGCTAGCTAAGATTACCGAAGCAGAGGGTAAATAGTTTATACTATATAAAAAAAAGAGCCTTATGAGAAATTGTAAGGCTTTTTTAATTTATCTTTATATCAAAATTATTAAATAATGAACGCGATAGAAGTATATAATTCAGTACAACTTTATGTAGATAGAAGTAAAGGAGCTAGGTATTATTTTCAAGAAATTAACAAAGCTGTAAATGATGCTATGAAAATGCACATTGATGATATTACAGATACTGCTAATCAAAATAAACTTAGTGGATTAGATAGATTCCAAGTATTTAGAGATGAGCTTTATACTTTAATGAAAAGCAATACGTTTGTTCCTACCGTAGTTGGCTTGTATAATACTGATGTATTAGTTAACCATATAAACTTTCCTACTGATTATAGAGCATTTGCGGCATTAAGTTTAACAATAGGAGGAGTTACTACTTACGGTAGACAAACTACCTATAACGAAAGAGGACCTTTATTAGAATGCAGTTTTAGAAAGCCTACTAATACTAAGATTTACTTCTTAGAAGATTCTACAGGATTAAAAGTATATAGAGGAGTTTCAGGAACAGTAAGTTCTTCTGTTTTAGATTATGTTAAGCAACCTGTTGAATTTAATATGGGTAACGAACTTAATCTAATAGATGCAGGAGTAGGTGTATTAACTATCTCTACTTCCTATACTGCCTTTGAAGATTCTGAATACAATGGAGTTATTTATCCATCAGGAACCGTATTCTCTACAAATGGTGTATTAACAGATTTAACAAGCGGTCAAGTAATACTAACTAGTTTATTAACAACTATTGAATTACCCGCTAAAACTCATCCCGATATTGCTAAAAGAGCAGCAGCTATATTAGCAGGTGTAGTTGAAGATTTTCAATCAAGTGCATTTGCTGAAAAAGAATCTAAAAATTAATTTGTATTAAAATAATACTTAAATTTGACTATTATAAACCAATTAAAAAAATAAAACCATGTCACAGAATGTAAACAGGTCAGTACTGTTTAATACGTCAGCATCAACTGATGTACAGTACAGTGGTGGTAATGTGTTAATCCCAGGATTAACTCCTATCCCTACAAACAGAATCATCAACTTTTCGCAAATTAACTACCGCGCGGAAGTTGTTCAAGTAATTACGGTAGGTGGGTCTCTTTATACTCCAACAGCTTCTACGGCTTACACAGTATTAATCGGAGATTCTAACCGTAGAAGTCAAGGTTACACAGAGCCGTTTAAGAAGTATTCTTACACAACTCCTCCTGTAATCACAACTTTAGGTGCAACTGCTGCTTTACAGCGTGAAGCTATCACTGCTGCTTTAGTTGCTAAAATCAATGCTGCTTCAACTTACAATTTTGTAACTGCTGCTACTTTAACAGGTGGTGCTGGTTTCACAATTACTGATGCTGCTGGTTACTACCCTTACCCTCACCAAGGTATGAATACTCGTCAAGGTGCTTCAAGAATCGTATTAGCAGCTAACGCTGATGCTACAGGTTTCTCTGCAACTGATTTCGTAGTAACAACTGCTGCTGTTTATTCAGTAGGTGTAGGTTTAGATTTAGCTAACAATGCTCCTGTAATGGACTTTATGACTGGAAATGTTATTTCTGGTACTGTAGATGCTCCTAAAACTTTATCAGGTGCCTCTGCTGTTGCAGGTCAAAAATACAATGCTTTTTCTATTACTTATTTAGAGAATGCTCAAATTGCAGGTATCACAGGAACTACAGGTTTATTAGTTAAACAACGTATTGTTTGGGTTGATAATGGAGCAGGTGCTTCTGTTGTTAATTTAGCGGGTTACTTAGCTATTGAAAAAGAATTACACCGTTTAGTAGGTGTTGTTTATGGACAAGACCCTAACGCTACTTTAGAGTTCTTTGATAAGAATTTCTTAATTCAAGGTCCTGCTGGAGCTGTTGTTGTTGGTACTACAAGTTTAAAAAATAAATTTATTACTCCTTATGGTTTATTAAATCACTATAATGTTGGCGCTCACGCTAGTACTTTTGCTCCAATTCAAGGTGCTAACGGTTTATTAATTGAACAAGATGCTGTTGCTGCTAGAGGTGCTCATTACTGTCCTGAAGTTGTTGCTGCTTGCCCTCAACAATTCGTAGTAGGTAAAACTTCTATGACTTTGGTTAACAAGTTTGCCGTAACAACTGTAGCTAACGTAGTTTATTTAACTGGTTTCCGAGTTAAAGAAGCGTTTACTGCTGATTTTAATGATTATAATAACTTAGCTGCTATCGGTACAGGTGCTGCTGGTTCTGCCGTTGCTACTTATGGTATATTAGGTGGACTTTCCACTGTAGTTACCACATCTGCTACTAACTTAGTAAGCAATGCTGTTAACACCGCTGTTGTTGAAGTTTCTACAAGCGGTGTTGTTAGTATGTGGATGAATGATGTTAAATACCCAGTTTACTCTGCGGGTACTACTCCTTTAGTATTCCCTGCTGGAACTGTATTAATTCCATTCTTCCAATACACTAACTTAAATAGTGCTGCTGCGGTTGTTAACGAAGTTGAATTTGAAGCGGTTGCTACTGATACTTTGTATAACTACTAAGATTTAATTCTTAACTAAAATTAAAAGGTTACTGTAAAAAGTAACCTTTTTTTATTTACTTTTATAGCACAAAAATATAATAAATAATGGAAAATCAATCAACAACAGAAATAGTAAGAGCCATAAGATACTCACCTAATTTAGTAGCACTTGGTTATCAAAAATTAACTGTAACAGGTGGAACTGCTCAAGCTTTAACTGTACCTACAGGTGCTTTATATGCAGAGGTTAGAGTTGAATCAGCTACAACTAGTGGTATAATTATGAGATATTTAATGTTAGGAGCTACTACATTGCCAACTACTACAGATGGCATGGCATTATCTTATTTAGATTTCTTTGATATTACTAATGGAGACAACGTAGCAAACTTTAGAGTTATTGCAGTTTCTTCTACCCATACTTTACACATACAATACTATAAATAATAAAACATGATTTCAGCTATTAAAAATATAAAAAGAGTATTTTCTATAAATGGAGGTGGCGGAGGAGGTAGTAACCTAGAAATAAAAGATAATGGTTCTACCTTAACAGCAGCAGCGACATCAATAGACTTTACTGGAGCTGGTGTAACTTCATCCGTAGTGGGCACAGCAGTTACTCTTAGTATAACAGGAGGCGGTGGTGGAACATCATCAACAAGTAATTTATTTGCTTACTATAACTTTATATAAAAACAAAACAATATGATGACTTACACAGCCCCAGATGGGCACATAATCGAATCTTTACCATATCCAAAGGTGGTAGTTTATGATTGCAAATGTTCAGAAATAGTAGATGGTATTTACTATTCTATTGAAACGACTGGAGCACCGACTGAAATAGGAATACAACAAATTAATATTAAAAGAATAGTTGATAATAATAATATGACTATTGAAATAATAATGAGTTCAGATGAAGAATTAATTGAATATCAAAATAATAATAAATTAATATAACATGGCAGCAAATACAACACCAATTTTCGTAAAACAGGGTAACTTTACCCCTGCAAGAATAGCAGCAGCAAATACAGCGGCTGATGGCTCAGGCACTTTAGTAACATTAGTAACAGCAGTTATAGATGGAACAAGAGTAGACGGAGTTAGATTTATTAACTCACAAGCCACAGCAGCAGCATCTGGCGCTAAAGTATTAAGAATATTTTTAACTGATACAGGTGGAGCAAATCCACGATTAATTGGTGAGGTAGTTATGACAGCAGCTACTCGTTCAAATACTGTAATTGGAGCAACTTCAATATACACTTTTGACCAAGCTATTGTAATGAAATCAGGTCAAATAATGTCAGTTTGTATGAGTGTTTATGTAGGTGCAAATGACCAAACAGATGCTATTGCTTACGCAGGAGATTATTAATCATGGCAGTAATAACAGTTAGTATATTAGGTGGAAATTGGAATTCGGCTACAACTTGGGTTGGTGGTGTGGTTCCTAATGCAACTTTAGATACAGTAGCTTTTACTGCAACAAGTGGTAATTTAACTGTAAATGTTTCATCAACCTGCATTGGAATTGATTTTACTAACTATGTTAATACTATAACGTTCAATTCTTTACTTACAGTTAATGGTCCAGTCAATTTAGGAACAGGAGGTTATACGCAAGCAGGTACATCAGGAATACAAGTAGCAGCTACAGCCACACTAACAAGTGGTGGAGTAACTTGGAGTAGTTTATGGACTTTTGCAGGAGGTGGAATTTTCACATTAGCGGATAATTTTAATTTTACAGGTGCATTAAATTTTTCTAATTCAGGCGGAATAAGTATAAATGGAAATACGATTAATACTTCAAATTTAACATCAACTACCGCAAGTACAACATCAGGAACAACTAATATAGTATTTAATGGCACGGGAACTTGGTCAAATTCTAGTATTGGTGTTATAAGAAATAATATTAATATTAATACAGCAGGAACTTTAACAATAGGTACAAATGTTTATTACAATACAGGTATCCTAACTTACACAGCAGGAACAGTAGTAACAACAGGAAGTACGTTAAACATAGGAGCTTCAACTACACTTAATACAAGTGGAATGACTTGGAATAATGTAACAATAACAACAGGTACACAAACTTTAACAAGTGATTTAAACTGCCAAAATTTAACATCAGGAGGTGGTGGAACTAATACTATAAATGGTTTATTTAATATAAATGTAAGCGGGAATCTAACTGCAAATGGAATTGTACTAGGTACATCTACTATTGTATTAATGGGTACAGGACTTTGGACTGCAACTAATAGCTCTAACACATTTAGAACACCTATAATTATTAATACAAATGGAATAATAACATTAGCAAATAGTTTAACTCACGATGGAGATTTAACATATATTAAAGGAATTGTAAAATCTAATAATACAACTATTAGTTTTGGTGCTACGATAAAAACTTTAAAAGGTTTAAATAAAATAATTTTTAAAAATGTCATAATAACAGCAGGAGGTACTATAACAATGAATGAGTTTTTTAGTGGTAGCCCATCACTTGTAACTAATATAAGTTCAACAAGTGCCTCAACTTACACAATAGCTTTTCAAGATGAATTTGAGAAAATATCTAAATTTGTAAATATTAGTAATTGCACTTTATCAAAACCTTTACAATTATTAGTTCTTACAAACAGTAAAAGAAATTTAACTAACTTAGGCGTAAGATATATTAATCAAAGCCCAAATGGAATAGCTAAAAACAACCCTAGTACTACAAACCAAACAACTTACAATAGCCAGATGTTAATTAATGACCCTGGAATGAAATAAAAATTTTAAATTAATATCAATAACAAACATGGGACAGTCAGCAGTAAAGAATCCTAGAAAAATATTCAGTCAATCCTCATCAGGCGGAGGCTCTGACCCTGCATTAGCTGGTCGTGTAACAACTTTAGAAAACAATGAATACAAAATTACATATTATGAAATTGTGTCAGGAACAAGCGGAAGCCTCACAATCCCAACAGACTCAACCATTAACTCAGACGAGTTTGGTTTATCGGGTAATGCAATACTTTCAAAAATTGATGGCTCGAATAAGCCAACGTATGAAAGTCCTAAAACGGTAGGTGGGGTTGTAGTAACGGCAACTCTTAATCCTACTACGGGAGCATGGACATCATCAGAAACTTATACAGACACTAATGTTGCTTTAATTTATTCAATTAAGATTAAGTCAATATACTATTCTACTTTAAATTATGATAGAGTAATAGAAACTGTAGCATTAGCCGTAACAAAGACTTCTGATTTAATAAATGATGGAGACGATGGAGTATCTCACTTTATATCTTTAAATGATTTACCATCTAACCTTATATTATATGCTACAACGGCGTCAAGTGATGTTAGCGGATACTTTAAATTAGTAAGCAGCATAACAGACCCTAGCTATAATTCAGTTGCTGTAGATGTAAGTACAGGAGCTATAACAACTACAAATCAATTAATATCTAGTTTAGTAACATCAGCAAATATCATTATTGGTAATCCAGGTGTATTTAATATTACTACTATTGGTAACATTACAAGAACTTCGGGTAGCGGTCAAGCTGAATTTTATTTTGAAGTTTACAAAAGAGATAGTGCTGGAACTGAAACCTTAATTACAACAAGCGATAATACATTACCTGTATTAAACACAGGTTATTCTGAATTTTCAGCAACAGGATTGTGGAATGATGGAATGTTTGTAAATACTGATAGAATTGTTTTAAAATTTTATGGTAGTAGAATTTCAGGCGGTTCAGACCCTAGTTATAATTTTCAATTTGGAGGAACTGCTCCTGTTAGGACATTGGTTCCTATACCTTTAAATGTGGCTCCTAGCAACTCAATTCAAATTGTATCAAAAGACATTACTGATAGCACTGCTTTAACAGGAACAACTGCTATTACTTTAATGAAGTCTATTTTAATAACAGCTAATACTTATACAACTGGTGATGTAATTAAAATATTAAATAGGGCGATTAGAAGTACGGCAACGGGAACGGCTAATAATTATTATTACATTAATACAACAAACACTTTAACAGGTGCAACACTTATTGGCGGTCAATCATCAGCATCTATATTTTTTGCAATGGAACGTAGTTTATATATTAAGTCTGCAACAAATACGGAAACTTTATTAGCATCAAGCAGTTCTTCAGGAAGCGAAGCAGTTACAAGTGCTTTAGGTGTATCAAATTTAAACATTAACTGGGGTGTTAATCAATATGTGATTGCAGCTTTTCAAAATGCAGCAGTTGGTAATAGTACCGTTATGAGTTCACTAATAATTCAAAAATTTTAATGGAAAATTTAATTAAAATAAATAACACGATAACGTGGCGAGATATTGAAAACGCTAAAATAGTTAGTGTTGAAAAATTAGATGAATTGGCACTACATTTAACCTTAGCTGAATATGGCATATATTACTTTGACTATCCGAATACAAGCGTAAACGAAATAAATTATAACAATATTTACGAATTAATAGCTGCTTTAAAATAAAAGAAATTAAAAACTATGAATGCCTCAGAATTAATATTTGGAATAAAAGACGTAGTAGCAATTATTATAGGGTTAGGTTCTATAGTTAGTTTTATTTATGTTATAAAATCAAGTTCAGAAAAAGCTAACATCAAAATATCTGAAGTTAATGATGAATTAGATGACTTTAAAAAAGTTGTAAATGAGAAATTTTTACATTCTAAAAATACTAAAAAAGCAACAGTTGAATATATCATGGACACAGTAGAAAAAAAAGAGAACTTAATTTACAGTAAAATAACTGAAATTAAAAGTGAACAAGAAGTAGCTCATAATAAGTTATGGAACAAGTTAGACACTGTAGAGAAAATGCAGCAAAACATTAGTAATAATTTAGCTGAACTAACAGGTTATTTAAAAGCCAAAAACATATAATATGGAAATCAAAAAAATACCATTAGAAAAAGATGAATATTATCAAGAAATATTTGAAAAAGATACTATTGTTATTCATCATACCGCAGGAAGCCATAGGGCAGATTGGACAGTTGCTTGTTGGGAACACGACAAGAATAAAGCAGGTTTATCTTTAAAGGTTGCAACTTCTTATATAGTTGGTGGAATTTCAACTAGAGATGTTAAAGATGTTGCATGGGACGGAGTAGTAGTATGTTGTTTTGATGACAAATATTGGGCTCATCATATCGGAAGCAAGACTGCTAACAACTCTATACTTAATAAGAAGTCTGTAGCTATTGAAGTTTGTAACTATGGTCCTTTAATTAAAGGCAAAGATGGTAACTTTTATAACTATGTAAAAAGTATAGTTCCTAAAGAACAAGTAACTACTTTAGCTAAACCATTTAAAGGATATATTTATTATCATTCTTACACAGATAAGCAAATAGAAAGTTTAAGATTATTGTTAATAGATATTGCCAAAAGACATCCAAAGATTAATCTTAAAAAGGGATTGCAAGAGTTTTTAGATAATGATGATTGCTTCGAGCTTAATCAAGCTGCAACAAAAGGTTATCCTGGCTTATGGACTCATACTAATTTAAGAGCAGATAAATCAGATATGTATCCTCATCCTAAGTTAATTGAATTAATTAAATCACTATAATGGCAAAGAAAGAATCGTCTACTAGTGTTCTAGTAAAGAAAGCAAAATCAAAAGGAAAGGCTACGAAACATCCTAATAAACATAAAAGTACTAAACCTTATAAATCTCAAGGAAGATGAAATCATTAAAAAATTATTACAAACCAACTCCTGTTAAAATAAGAAAATTTGGAGATGCTTTATTAGCTTGTGCTGCCCTAATAGGCGGCGGAGGATTAATAGCTTACGATAGCTTAAAAGATGTATATTCTCCTAAAGAATTAAAAGTAATCATAGGAGTAACTTTATTTGTAGGCATTATAGGTAAATTCTTAACTAACTTCTTTTCAGCAGATGAATCAAACAAATAGGAACTATGTTGCAATTAGAGTGTATTTATTTGTCATTGTAGTAATGGCTATGATGATTTTACTTAAATGTGAGGTAACTAAGCCTGTAGATAATATAGATGGCTTAAACTCAAGATATGACAGTTTGAGCAAGGAAGTTATTAAGAAGGACGTTATAACAGATAGTTTAAATAAAGTTGTATTAGGATTAGATACAGTTAGAGAAAAGATATTACATATTTATCATGTTCAAAAAAAGACAATAAATATACATGACACTGTTCTCATGTATAAATTTGTACAAATATGTGACAGTGTAATAGAGGTAGATAGTATCGAGATTAGTACTTTAAAAACATTAAATAAAAATCTGGTTGATATAAATAAAGATAAATCAGATATGCTTTACAATAGAGATAATGTTATAGTAAAAAAAGATGCTATAATAGACTCTTTAACTAAAAGTAAAAAGAAGTATTGGAAAGGATTTAAACATGGGTTTGCAGCAGGAGCAATAGTAGTTGAGTCTTTAAATGTAGGGGCAGGATTACTGTTGAAATAATGGAAGATAAAATAGAAAAAATAAAACAAAAAATAATAGAAACTTACGTTGAATACAACGATAGTTTAAAAAAGGCAGAAGCTAAAAAAGAAGAATTAGAAAAGCTTAAAAAAGACCTAAAGCTGCTTTTACATTATTCGGGAAAAGAAAGCGAATAGCTCTTAATTTTCTTTCTTTGACGTAGGTAGAGTTAAAAGATACTCATTTACTTTACTATAAACATGTTCAGGCTTACCTAAAGCAAATACAAAATCTCCATTCTCAAACACTATTTCCGTATAATACTTCTTGTTTGTTTTTCCTCTAGGAACAAAACACTTTGGATTTAATTGACTTATAGTATTGTTAGATAGGTTAAATATAGCTATATCAATCTCATAATCATCAACCAATCCTTCCGACCTCATTCTTATAAGGTCAATCTCATCAGGCTCTTCATTGCCTCCTAATGCGTTATTTAAAGGATATATTACTTCTATTTTAAACCATTTTAATTCGTCCATACTAGTAAATTTTATTTTTTACTATTTTCTTATTCTCTAAAAAGTATTCTCCTGTTTTTATATTCAATTCGCAATACGCGAAACCCAAATTGTGCTTGTTTATGGGCATATACAACGGATTTAATCCGCATAAACAACCGACTGAATTAACAGCAACAACATCTCCATCCATAGTTGTTTCTGTGTTAGAAGATGTTTTATGGTAGTGACCGACAATAACATTAGATAATGTTTTTAAGAATGTAGAGCGCGCAGGATTAACTCCACCTGCCCCACCTGCAAGTTCGTGTCCATGTAGAGCTGTCAACTTACCAAGCTTAATAGGTCGTTTATCTTTAACGGTATCTATCTTTAATTCTCCTAATCTTAATAATACTTCTAATTGAAAATCATTTACATCAAATATTTCAGGAGCTTTTGCGTACAAGAACTTCTCCCAACGCTCATCGTGGTTCCCATGTTTAAAGACTATCTTTGTTTTAGGGAAATTTAAACGTAAAGACTTTAAAAACACTCTAACTGCCTCAAACTCTTCAGCTACACTTCTCATCCTCCAATCGGATTCATGGCGGCTGATATTTGCGAAATCAATCAAATCTCCATTGATTAATATACAATCTATTTTCTTCTCTTTACCATAGTCAAGTGCTAAAGTAATAGCTTTATTGTCCTGATAAGGAAAGTGTAAATCGTTTATGATTAATATACGAGATTGTTTTATTTCGTATGGAGTAAAATCATTTGCGTAACTTTCAGGAAGCAAATAATCAGTTGATGTTTTTGCTGGTCTATATAAACTTTTATCAGTAATATTTTTTTTACTTAAAACTCCATTGTTTCCTGTAATAGTCCTAACTAAAGACCTTATGCTTTCCGCGTTAGCAAATTGCAATGGATGTTCTTTTAATATCTTACGAGATAATGCAGCGTTTGAAGTATTAGGAAACTTTTTGATATACTCCCTAACTATCTTATTCTTTAAAGTTGGTTTACTTGCCATATCACAAAAATACTAAATTGTTTATAGTGATTAACGTAACTCACAATTTATTAACAGTTTGTAATATTAATAATAATATTAAAAATATGACAAGCTTGTAATATAATTAATTGAATATTGTATTTATATATAGCTCTTTTTTTATTACATTTGTTAAGATATAATAACTTGCCATGCCTACTAAAAGACAAATCATAGATGATATTTTTATATTAGCAACACGCTTCGGAAGAACTGATGATAGCCGATTAGATGAAACATATATAGGATTTAAGATAGAACAAATAAGAGTCGCTAAGATAATTGAAGAATATAACTATACGGGAGTAATAGACCAAAACTGGCTAGTTGACTTTGGAACATTGCCATTATACCCTGTTAATTTCGCAGATGACCCTAATATAACTCATTGTTCTTGTGATATAATGAAGTTTAAGCTACCTGTTCCTATAATGAATTTAACGGCTTTAGGAGAAGGAAATTTAGATTTGGGGTTAAAAGTTATATCTGCTTGTGGTTCAAAACAATATACTTACTACCCATTAGAAAGATGGAGAATGATACCAAGCGGACATGTTAGGTCTTTGTTTAATTATTATTCAAGATTTGGTCAGTACGGTTATGTTAATAATAATACTAAGTTTTTAAGATTTATGGGTGTTCCCGAAACTACTGAAGGATTAACTGTTAAAAATACTTTACCTGTTTTATCAGGAAGTATTAAGCCCGGCGTATCTTATACGGTAAATGGACCATCAGTAACCTATAACTCAGTAGTTTATATTAACGGTCAAACATTTACAGGAGTATTAGGAGTAACCACATTTACAGGAACGGCAGAAGTTAATTATACTAATTTCCAAGCTCCAATGACAGAAGATGATAACTATCCTGTATCTGCTCACATGGCTAGATTAATAGTATTAGAGTTTATGACTAAAGAATTAATGGTAGAGGAAAAGCAAATAGCTGATGTACAGAATGACTCTGCGGATGATGCTAAGAAATAAAAACAATGAAAGTAGTATTCAATAAAAAAAGCATTGACGATAATATAAAGAAGATTTTTA
>Ga0247722_10000525_pt1 | contig 23358 bp, 20 predicted proteins | sample MSEWelMarce3H_FC_FD_189094 | JGI IMG/M metagenome (GOLD analysis project Ga0247722, IMG submission 189094) | Subsurface sediment microbial communities from gas well in West Virginia, United States - MSEEL Well Study Marcellus 3H_FC | ecosystem: Environmental > Terrestrial > Deep subsurface >... | reverse complement strand
GCTTTTACCGCACGCTGGCGCATCACTTGTAAAGTGGCGTGATCAATACTGCGCCCATCTGAGTTTCGTTTACATTTCATTTGATAATTATATCAAATAATGACATTACTTTCTAAATTGTTAGTAAGCATCTGCGGTCTAATGGCAGTTAAATTACTGCTAGACCCAGATAATCCCCTAAGAGTTTATATTTCAACACATATCGTATGAATGTAAATAATATCAGATTACTCAAAAAATCTCGTATCGCCGATGAGCTGATTTTCAATGATTCCTACATCGCTAATGTAGGCTATTTTTCTCTTAATCTAGGCTACTATCACCCAGAGGGAAGAATTTTATTTTCACCAACTAAAAAATGGCCATCTTTTCTTGCAATTCATGGGGCACGGTCAGATTATACAAAACTAAATACGATACTTTATTTTCTACAAAAAGAAGGAGTATCGTCATTAAGCTTTAATTTATCAGGCCATAATTTAGCAAGCGGCATTAATTTAGAAGAAACTTCACTCGCTAACAATCTTAATGAATCCTACCGTTTTCTAAACATATTAGATAGAGAAAATATAGCCGTAATGGAGTACAGCTTAGGCGGGGCCCTGGCTTTAAAATTAGCTGCTAGCAATTTAAATATAAATAAAATAATTCTATTTTGTCCAGCGGTGTATTCTGACTCTGCATACCTAGAAAACTTTGGGCCTAAATTCAAAAAAGAAATTTCAATTCCATTTGGTTTTTTAAACACAGATTCTTTTGATTACTTATCAACATATCATGGCGATATCATGCTAATAATCGGTCAGTATGATGGGGTAGCCTCAATACATTCTGGTGGCATTTTAGGTACCTCCGCAGGAATATTTAAAATTAACGGGAAAGAACAATACAGTGCTATACCTGCAGAAGTAATAGAAAAAATTAAAAATTCTTTGCCAAACAAACAACTTAATATTTTACAGATTGCAGGCTGCGATCATGGTTTATCTACTTGGTTTAGAAAAAAGCCTCTGGTAGCTAAACTTGTTGCAAATCATATTTCAAAGTTCTTAAATGGAGAGGCTGGGTTACAGGGACAATTTTTAGTTATCGATTGATCCAATAGCGTATCAAGCTAGCAGCCTGTCGGACTTAAGCGATCGTAGCGAGGGAAAGACCGGTTTGAGACAGATTTCGCGGGTTTTTGAGGCGAATAGCTGGCTATTCAACGAGAAAATGCGTGAAATATGGCCAAATCCGGCTTTTCCGTAGTAGAGCAGTCTTAAGTCCGACAGGCTGCTAGCGATAATACTGAGGGGTGTACATAGTGTGCTGGCATTATGGGTGGAGTTACCCGAGCAGCTATCGTCTAAGCGGGTTTTTGATGCTGCGCTCAAACAAGGTATTTTAATTGCCCCTGGGCTAATGTTTTTTAACTCAAATCGCTTTGAGTACTTTATTCGCATCAACTGCGGCTGGCCGTTTAAGCCCAGAAATAGATCGCGCGTTACTAAGCTTAGGCAAGCTCATTGAGGAAATGAGCAGCAGCTTAAGCACGGCCCATTCTGCCTAAATTTAACTTTCCCGCAAATGTAAGATTAAATCTTGTAATGCTTCTTGAGAAACGCCATCCAATGTAGGGGAACGGCGCTCTATTTCATTGGCTAAATCAAAAAGCATCCATTCCATTTCGCTCAGCATGGCTTGCAATTCAGCCAGCATTTCAGGATCTTCTTCCCCAAAGGTATGCATAGACTGCACATCATCGGGATTTAAACCTGCCTGAACAATCAGCGCACGAATGCTTTCCATACGCTCAAATAAAAATCCCAGCGGTGAATTAAGGCTCGCCCCTTCATTTATTTGTCCTTTTAACATGGTATGTAAAGCCAGCCATGCTTCAAGAAAATCAGCAATATGCGCTAACTGCAAGGTGATATCTCTTTCTACCACGCTCTGATGTTCATCATTATTCAGCGAGCCTAATATATCCCTTAAAGCCTTAACCGCTGCTGGATCAAAGCGGGAATGAAGCAAAGTAAATAAAGCGTCTAATCGTTTTGAATCAAAACGATTCAATACCGCATCGGTGACGTCAGCAATGGCAATGATCTGCGCTAAACGACTCACCTCTTCACCGCGTAAACCATGTGGATAACCGCTGCCATCCAGCCGTTCATGATGTTGCAAAATAGCATACTCGGCAGCCAGCGAAAACACAGGGAAACTATGCACCAGCATATAGCTAGTAATTGGATGCACATAGATATAGCGGCGCTCTTGCTGTGTAATTATATGCGTAGGCGTCAGCAGTTCTGGATCCGTATGCATCTCACCTAAATCGTGGCATAGCGCCGCCAGCACTAAGGCCGTCTTATCTGATTCAGGCAATTTCAGTTGCTGAGCTAGGGAATAAGAAACAATACAATTTCTTAGTGCATGTTCAAATAAATTAGGCCGCTGATTTTGCATCACCGTTAGCCTAAATAGCATAGGCATAGGCAAGACTAATGCCGCTAGCTGATGCTTAATGGCTAAAGGATCACCCGCCCTCGTTAGCAGTCTCGCCAAAATGGGGTCTTTCTCTAGTATGTTGCCAACCTCAAAGGCCAATTGGCCGCCATCAAGTGGCCGATCCGTTGCTAAAAGTTGGTCGAGAGGCGTGGCTAATTTGTGCTTAACCAAAAGATCGAATTGGTGACTGCTAATCTTTGCTCCTTTCGCTACCAACTTCATCCCATTGGCCGCAAAAATATCTTGATCAGCAATCACATCAAGGTTGTCCCCCATTTGCGTAGCGGCACGCAAATAGTGAGGATTTTCTTCTGGCAATTCATATAACTGCGATAAAGTATCTGGTGTCATATTGATGTAATTAAATAAGTGAACTTTCTCAGTCTAGGTTATTTCAAACCTTACTGAGGTTTATCTTATTTAAATAAAAATGAATCCCTGAAACACAGTATTTTTAGCCACTATTACCCACTTTTCACCGCTAATAGCATGGACTCATGCATATAAAAAAACGAGGCGATGCCTCGTTTTTTTAACGTAATCAAGCCACAGATTTAGATGGCCCAGCGCTCACGAATGCTAGCTTCAATCCCTGCGCCATCTAAGCCACATTCTGCCCATTGCACCTGCTGCTCTGCATGCTCGATATAACGATCAGGAATCCCCAATTGCAGGCAGGGCTTAAAGTTATTCTGCGCCATCATGCTCTCTAATACTGCCGAACCTGCCCCCCCCATGATCGAGCCTTCTTCCACCGTAACTAGGTAATCGTGGCTAGCGGCCAATTCAAGAATTAAAGCAGTATCAATGGGCTTCACAAAGCGCATATTCACCACGGTGGCATTCAGCGCCTCGCCAGCCTCTAAAGCTGCAGCAAGCACAGTACCAAACGCAAGGATAGCTATTTTACTGCCACGACGGCGAATTTCTGCACTACCCATGGCAATAGCGGTCATAGCACTTTGCACCTCAACACCGGGGCCCGTGCCACGAGGGTAGCGCACCGCACTTGGCCCATCGTGTAAAAAAGCCGTATACAGCATCTGGCGGCATTCGTTTTCATCCGCAGGTGTCAGCACCACCATATTGGGGATACAACGCAAAAAGGAAATATCAAAAGACCCTGCGTGGGTTGGGCCATCCGCCCCTACTTGGCCAGCACGGTCAATCGCAAACACCACGGGTAGATTTTGAATCGCTACATCGTGAATCAACTGATCATAAGCGCGCTGCAAGAAAGTTGAATAGATCGCCACCACCGGCTTAAAACCTTCACAAGCCAAACCAGCAGCAAAGGTCACCGCGTGTTGCTCAGCAATGCCCACATCAAAATAGCGCTCAGGGTTTTCTTGCTCAAAGCGCACTAGGCCCGAGCCTTCGCGCATGGCAGGCGTGATGCCAAGCAAACGCTTATCCATTTTGGCCATATCGCACAGCCAATCACCAAAAACCTTGGTGTAGCTGACTTTGGTGGCTTTAGCGCCCAACATGCCGTCTTCTTTTGCAAACGGGGTAACCGCATGGTATTTCACCGGATCGGCAACGGCTTTTTTATAGCCCTCGCCCTTACGCGTTACCACGTGCAGAAACTGTGGGCCTTTTAGCTGCTTGATGTTCGCTAGTGTTGTGACCAGCGTGTCTAAATCATGGCCGTCAATGGGGCCAATATAATTAAACCCAAACTGCTCAAACATCGTGCCCGGCGTAAGCATGCCTTTGACGTGTTCTTCGCCTTTTTTGGCAAGTTCTTTCAAAGGCGGTACAACATCTAGCACGCGGCCCGAGGCACTGCGAATACCGTTATAAAACTTACTGGAAAGCAATTTAGACAGGTAATTAGTAAGCGCACCTACATTTGGTGAGATCGACATTTCATTGTCGTTCAGCACCACCAGTAAATTCACCTCACGATCACCCGCATTATTGAGCGCTTCAAAAGCTTGACCAGCCGTCATTGCCCCATCACCAATCACAGCAATGGCATGGCGATCCTCACCCTTTAGCTTAGCCGCTTCAGCAAAACCTAATGCCGCAGCAATTGAGGTGCTGGAATGACCCACACCAAAAGTATCGTATTCGCTTTCTTCGCGCTTAGGAAAAGCGGCCAAGCCATGCTGCTTACGCATGGTATGCATGCGCTGGCGACGGCCGGTGAGGATTTTATGCGGATAGCTTTGATGACCAACATCCCAAACCAAGCGGTCATATGGCGTGTTAAACACGTAATGCAAGGCCACCGTCAGCTCGATAGCGCCTAAATTAGAGGCAAAATGGCCGCCCGTCTGGCTGACAGAATCGAGTAAGCAACTACGTAATTCATTGGCCAGTTGTGGCAAATCATCTCGGGCAAGCTTTTTTAGCTCGGCTGGACAGGAAACCATATCAAGTAAGGGATAACTCATCTCAAGCTTCTTCATTTTTAATGCGTTCCACTTTAAAACTGACCAGCAGACGCTGTTATGGGCTGTGGCAAGCTGTTCTTTACGCGTTTTTTAAGCGCAATGACTCTTGGGGTGCGCCTAACTTGAGCGCTCCACAATAAAATCGGCCAACATAACAAGGTGGCGCGCTTTTTCACCAAAAGGTGCAATCATCGCTAATGCATCGGCCTTTAGCTCAGCCGCTTTCTCTTTTGCAGCGGCTAAACCCAATAAAGAAACATAGGTTGGCTTATTATTGGCCGCATCTTTGCCCGCTGTTTTACCCAAAGTTACCGAATCTGCTTCTTCGTCCAAAATATCATCAACCACTTGAAACGCTAGCCCAATGCATCGCGCGTAGTAATCTAAGCGATGTCTATCCTCATCGCTGATCGCTTCGCCACAATAAGAGCCCAATAGCACGGCGGCCCGAATCAAAGCACCGGTTTTTAAGCCATGCATTCGTTCTAGCTCGGTCAAGCTCAAGGCTTGCCCCACGCTATAAAGATCAATCCCCTGCCCACCACACATACCTAAGCTGCCTGAAGCACGGGCTAAGATATTCACCATGGTGAGTTGGTGGCTCGCCGAATCGGCAAGGGTATGCATGGAAAGTAAATCAAAGGCCAACGTCTGCAGTGCATCCCCAGCCAATAAAGCCGATGCCTCACCAAAAGCCACATGGCAGGTAGGCTTACCACGGCGCAACACATCGTTATCCATGGCGGGCATATCGTCATGCACAAGGGAATAAGCATGGATAAGCTCCACTGCAGCTCCCGCATATTGCAAACGCTCAAAAGGTGCATTAACAACCGCACCAGCGGCAAACACCAATAATGGACGAACACGCTTACCACCATCCAACACAGAGTAACGCATCGCGGTATGCAGCTGGGCAGGAATAGCACCTTGTGCGGGCAGAACAGCCGAGAGGGCTTGTTCCATCTGGGACTGAACGCCTTGCATCCAGAGATTAAATTCTAAAGTCATTTATGCATTATCCGCAGGGAAGGGCTTGAGTTCTGCACCTTCAAGCACTCGAATACGTTGTTCGGCGTCTGCCAAGCGGCTTTCGCAAAATTGTAGTAATTCCGTGCCGCGCTTGTAAGTAGTTAGAGCAGTTTCTAGCGGCAAATTGCCCGCTTCCATTTCAGCAATCAAGCTCTCCAACTCTTGGAGGCCTACTTCAAAGCTCTCGGGGGGTTTAGTTGCTTTCGGCATGTGCTAAATTTCCCGAATAAAGTTGTAAACGATAGTCCTCAGAGACTACCCAGTCAATCTTGATAATAACGCTCACCCAAGCCCACTTCGCCCATTAAAGATCAGCGAACCGCCATTCATACAGCAATTTATAGGTAAGGGAGCGGCAAAAGCCTTTAATTCTTACAGTAGGCAATACAAACTGCGCCAATTTTACCTCAAAAATTATTTATAAAATATTCGAGTTAGAATAAAGCGCTATTTATTTATGGTTATCTCAATGCGAATTGCCTACTTGATCCTTTGCCACGCCCATCCAGAGCAATTAGGCAGGCTTTGCCAGCAGCTACACCACCGTGATGCCCACATTTATATTCATGTGGATGGCAATACCGCCGATCAAACTGTGCAGGCCATGCAGGCCAATGTACCCAGTGGGGCTCAGTTTATTCACCGGCAAGCTTGCCGCTGGGGGGGATTTTCATTAGTCAGTGCCAGCCTTGAGCTCATTAAAGCCGCACTGAAAGATGGTTATGATTATTTAGTTTTGCTTTCTGCCCAAGATTTTCCACTTAAAACACATGAGCAAATTGTGGCTAAACTCAGCGGGCACGCTGGTTTTATTGAGTTTCTCCGACAGCCAGATCCCCATTTTGATATCCGTTATCGCTATCAAAGCTATCACCCTGAACGACTTAATGGCCGTTTGGCTGGCAAGTTATTGCAAAAAATACTGCGACCTTTAAACCGACTCGGTTTATTCAAGCGCCCACTACCCGCGCCTTTAAAAGCAATTTATTCTGGCTCGCAATGGTGGTGCTTATCGGCAAATGCCTGCCAAACACTACTTGATTATTGCGAAATTTATCCAGAGTTAATTCGCTTTTTTCGCCACACATTGGTACCGGACGAAATGTTTGTGCAAAGCGTGTTAATGCACACGCCATTGGCAGATGTGCTGATTAATGATTCTTTACACTATTTAGAATGGGAAACCGGGGCTTGGTCACCGCGTGTGTTTGAAATAAGCGATCTGCCGCGCTTACAAACTAGCCCCGCACTTTTTGCCAGAAAATTCTCTGCTAATGGTGAATTAAGCGAGCAACTCAAACAGTATTTAAGCCCTATATAATCAAAAATTTATTAAATAAGTCATGCACAATTGACATGTGATTTTTCACGATCATCGACGCATGATCAATCAAGCCCAAACCCCGCAAAAATTACCGCAAGCCACCTGAGCAAAAAGCCCCCAATGATGCAGATCTGGGGGCTTTGCTTAACGACGTTTTTTGATAATAAATCGAGCTATTTGCAATAAGCCCATGCCAATCGCAAGATGCTTTTTCCATCCTTCAGAGCGTAAAGCGAGCCTTGCTAATTTAAGCCAGCCTAAGATTCCTGATTGAGGCTGACTCATGGCTAAACCCTCTTGCAGCATATTCATAGGCTGGGCCAAAGATCTTAATTCTTGCCTCAGCGCTTGCCTCAGCGCTTGGCGCTGCTGCTCTGCTTTTAACTGCAAAAATTGCTTACGATAGAAGCGCGCTAGTTTCATGCTTCATCCTCAGCACTTTGCCGCAGTAAGGCCTTGCGATCCCTCACCAGCTCCGCGCACGTCGCTGGAAATAAATCCGCAGCATGCTTTAAGCGATAACGCAGCCAACATAGGCAAACCAAGGCACCACCGCCGTAAACCAGCATTAACCCTGACGCGACTACAATCCGATGACTATCCCAAAAAATAATCAACAGTAGCACCGCAGCAAGGGCAAGGCTTAAACCACCCAAGACTGCCGCCAGTATGCCTAAAATTAAATGCCCCAGAAAACGCTGCAAAGCATCTTGCAGCTCTAAACCCAGTAGCTCTAGATGCGTACTTGCTAAGCCCACAGCCTGCGCTAAAACACGCCGGACACCTGCAAAATAGGGAGACACGATTAGCGGCGCGAGATCAGCATGCCTACCAATGCACCCACCGCAGCAGCCACGCCAATGGCTTGCCAAGGATGATCGTGGACATATTCATCCGTTACTTTTGCGGCTTGCTTAGCCTTTGCTACCGCCACTTGTTCAACTTCAACTAAACGTGTTTTAGCCGAACGCAAACGCTCAACGGCACGCGCGTACAATGCCTCTGCATCTTTGCCGCCTGCTTGCGAGGCCTCTACCAAGAGCTGCTCAGCTTCTTGTAAAATGTCTTGGGATTGGTCGAGTAAAGTTTCACTTTTGGTATTCATAAGAAATGCTCCTTAGAACTACGTGAGAAAAAAACTGACACTACATTGGATTACTTTAAATAGAAAAAGCTCCATGTACTTGCAACACATGACAACCATAGCAAATAAACATCATCCACGACATCTACAAAAATTACGAATAAATGCAGCGAACCTTATATTAATAAAAAAGCATTAATAAATAATTTCATCGTACAAATTATTTTATTTATCATGAATAAAAATCAAGCAAAACGCATTGATAAATCTATTGCTTGAATATCTTTCGTTAATTTACCAATTGAAATTCTATGCACACCCGTCTCTGCGATCTCGCGCACCGTGCTCTCATCCACGCCACCCGAGGCTTCTAACACAGCACTCTGCCCAGCCAAAGCCACCGCCGCACGCAGATCCGTTAAGTTCATATTATCTAACAACACTGAAACAGCCCCTGCGTGCAAAGCCTGTTCTAGCTCATGGATGGTTTCTACTTCAATTTGAATAGTGACATCCGCCGGAGCCAACTTTGCCGCAGCAGCTAAAGCAGCAGAAATACTGCCCGCCGCCATAATATGGTTTTCTTTAATTAAAATGCCATCATACAAACCAATCCGCTGATTTAAGCCCCCGCCCACTGTTACCGCATATTTTTGCGCCAATCTGAGCCCAGGGATTGTTTTACGTGTGTCATGAATCTTGGCCGAGGTGTGTGCTACTAAATCCACATAACGGCGCGTCTCAGTAGCCACCGCGGACAGAGTTTGTAAATAATTAAGCGCACTACGCTCGGCAGTGAGTAAGCTACGAGCGGGGCCAAGAATAAGACAGAGCACTTGATCTGCCTCGACACACTCTCCTTCTTTTACCATCCACTGCACTTGCACTTCATCATCCACTTGGCGAAAAACTTCATCAAACCAAGCCTGCCCGCACAGCACCGCGCTCTGCCTTGCTATCACCGTGGCACTACTTTGGGTATCTGGGGCAATCAGCATGGCTGTCCAATCACAGCGACCAATGTCTTCCTGTAAAGCGGCAGCCACTTGAGAGGCGATAAGGTGTGGAGCAGGAATCATTGTTTTTCCAATCGTGGTTCAATGTAGGATATTTTATTAAAAATTGAGCAAAACATTATGGCATTAAAGGGGGCAACTGCAGCGGCGCGATGGCCGCGGCTAATTCGGCGCGAATTCTTGCTAAGCCCAGCGCAGTTTGCGATTCCATTCTTAGCGTTAATACCGGTGTGGTGTTTGAGGCACGAATCAAGCCAAAACCATCGGCGTATTCAATCCGTAAACCATCAATCGCAAAAATACGTAGGGCTAAGGGAAACACTGCTTTTTTAGCAATTTCTGCCACCAATTGATGGCCATCTTGCGCTAATGCCACTTGTAATTCTGGCGTAACGAGCGATCTAGGTAATATTTGCAGGGCCTCTGATAAATCTTGCTCTGCCATCATTTGTAAACATTTTGCCCCAGCAAACAGGGCATCATCATCGGGCCAATCATTAAAGGCAAAATGCCCAGACAACTCACCAGCCACCAGTGCCTGAGTCGATTGCAAATGGCGCTTCATATGCCCGTGGCCAGTTGGGATCGCCTCACAACTACCGCCTTTGCTCCTTACCCAAGCGGCAATCAGGCCACTCGATTTTACATCATAAAGAATGTGCCCAGGCTGCTTGGCTAGAGCGGCAGCGGCAAATAGCATTAATAGCCTATCCCCTGCAATGCTCTCACCATCCCGTGTCACCACGCCTAAACGATCCCCGTCACCATCAAACGCCAAGCCCAGATCTGCAGCATGTGCCACGACGGCCCGCTTTAAATCAGCTAGGTTTTCTTCTACCTGAGGATCCGGATGGTGATGAGGGAAAGCACCATCCACCTGACAGTACAACTCAATCACCTCACAGCCCAAGGCGCGATATAAAGCAGGAGCAAACGCCCCTGGCACGCCATTCCCACAATCCACCACCACCTTAAAAGGCCGTTGTAGTGAAACAGCCGCCACCACAGCAGCGTAATAAGCTTGGCTAATATCTAAGGGCTGAACCTGACCTTGCCCTACAATAAAAACATCGTTTTCTATACGCAGGCGTAAAGCTTGCAAAGCCTCGCCATCAATGGTTTCACCGGCCAGCGTCATTTTAATGCCGTTATAATCACTCGGATTATGGCTACCGGTAATCATTACACCAGAGCCATCACTATACTGACGCGCCGCAAAATACAGCAAGGGGGTAGCTGCCAAGCCCATATCCAGCACCGTGATCCCACTAGCAACGAGGGCATCAATTAAAGCGCGTGCTAAGGCGGGGCTAGAAAAGCGGCCATCTCTTGCCACAGCAATTTGCTGTACTCCCCGTGCATGCGCTTCCACCCCCAGTGCCCGCCCAACAAAATGGGCCACTTCAGGGGTAAGCAATGAGGTTTGAGCACGAATATCGTAAGCTTTAAACAGACCATGAGCTAAGACGGGCACAATCAAATCCCTTTAACGAGGCAACGGTAAATGGTACTGAAAAAAATGATGCAATGTGTGCGGTAACCATTGCAATTGCCCAGGAATAGCACCAGACACAAAGCCAACGTGTCCCCCTTCCAAGGTGTGCAATAAGGTAACGCTATTTGATACTCCTGCCGGCAAAGGCAAAGATTCAAACGGCACAAAGGGATCATTTTTTGCATTAATAATTAAGCTGGGTAAGCGGATCAAAGGCAAAAAAGGCTTACTACTGGCTTCTTGCCAATAATGCTCTACGCTTTTAAAACCATGTATCGGTGCAGTCAATAAATCATCAAACGCTCTAAGCGTATTTACACGACGTAAACCTTCTTGATCTAAGAAAGGATTATCGACAAGCTTCAGCTTAGCAAAGGTCTTCTTGCGTAAGCTGCGTAAAAATTCACGCGTGTACACGCGGCGGTTAAAGCCTTGATCAAGCGATACACTGGTCGCCGCTAAATCGATTGGGGCACATACCGCAGCAGCGGCATCAATCACTGCTGCCGCTGCATCGCCTTGCTCACCCAGCCACTTTAATAAAGCATTGCCACCCAGCGATACGCCAACGGCAAAAATAGGCACACCTGGATTTTGAGCGCGAATCCGGCATAGTACCCAATCAATTTCGGCAGAATCCCCTGCGTGATAGGCCCTAGGCAGGCGATTGAGCACATTGCCACAGGAGCGAAAATGCGGCACTACACCACGCCAACCAAGCGAATACAGGTAATCGAATAAAGAGGTAGCGTAATGGCTGCGCGAACTGCCCTCTAATCCATGAAACAACACCACCAACGGCGTGCCCGCACGGCCATCCACCCAATCCACGACAATCGAATCTAAATCAGGTGTAATCCACGATTCTCGCCGATAAGCAGGCGTTTTTTTCCACATGAAGGTGGCAGGATAAAGCGTCTGCGCATGCCCGCCAGGTAGCCAGAAAGGCGCTAGATACTCGGTGGCTTTAAAGGGGGTAGCACGAGACATAGCGATTCGCAGCCAAAATAAAATAGAGGGGCGAATAATCGCCCCTCTATTTTACTACAACCACTTACACACTACGTCAATTAAATACTTGCAATAGTACAAGCGCGCTTGCGTTCTCAGCTTTAGCTTATTGAAGCCTCTGCTTAATCTAAACCACGGCTAGCCAAATAGTCTTCGTAACCGCCCACATAGTAATTGTATGTGCCATCACCATTCAGCTCTAGGATTTGCGTCGCCAGCGAGCTTACAAAAATTCGGTCATGCGATACAAATAGCAAAGTACCTTTATATAAATCCAAAGCTAAGTTTAAGGACTCGATCGACTCCATATCCATATGATTAGTCGGCTCATCCATAATTAATACATTCGGTGTTTCTAAAATCAGCTTACCGTACAGCATGCGGCCTTTTTCGCCACCAGATAGCACCTTAACTGATTTCTTAACATCGTCACCACTAAATAACAGACGCCCCAAAATACCTCGAATGACCTGATCATCCGTGCCTGGCTGGCTCCACTGCTTAACCCAATCAAACAGCGTAATGTCTTCTTCAAAATCAGCTTCATGATCCTGTGCAAAGTAACCCAGCTGGGCTTTTTCGGCCCACTTAATCTTGCCACTATCTGGATTAATTACATCCATCAAAAGCTTCACTAGCGTGGATTTACCCACACCGTTACCACCAATCACGGCAATCTTTTGACCTGCTTCTAAAATCAGATCCAAATTTTGAATCAAAGGCTTATCGAAAGACTTAGACACACCAGCAAGCTCTACAGCCTGGCGGTGTAACTTGGATTTTTCATCAACCTCAAAGCGAATGTAAGGGTTCTGACGGCTAGAGGGCTTCACCTCAACCATCGCTTCCTTAATTTTATCTGCCAGTTTCAGGCGGCTTGTAGCCTGACGCGCTTTAGATTTATTTGCCGAGAATCGTGCAGCAAAAGAATTTAACTCGGCCACTTTTTCTTTAGCCTTTGCGTTGTCTGTTAGCAAGCGATCACGCGCTTGCGTAGAAGCAATCATATAATCATCGTAAGTGCCTGGGTAAATACGAATTTCGCGGAAATCAACGTCAGCAACGTGAGTACACACTTGATTTAAAAAGTGGCGATCATGGGAAATAATAATCATGGTGGAATCGCGTTCATTCAGCGCATCTTCCAACCAACGAATTGTGTTGATATCCAAGTTATTGGTTGGCTCATCCAGCAGCAGTACTTCTGGGTTAGAAAACAAGGCTTGTGCCAGCAATACACGTAGCTTCCAACCCGGCGCTACATCGCTCATTGGGCCAACGTGCTGCTCAATAGGAATCCCTGCCCCCAGCAATAGAGCACCAGCGCGCGCTTCAGCAGTGTAACCATCGTACTCGGCCACTTTGCCTTCTAAATCAGCCGCGCGCATATAATCGTCTTCGGTGGCTTCTAAATTGGCATAAATTGCATCGCGCTCGGCCAGCACCGCCCATAGCTCAGTATGCCCTTGCATCACAACATCAATCACGCGGCAATCTTCAAAAGCAAACTGATCTTGCTTAAGCTTACCCAGGCGAACACCAGGCTCTAGACTTACATTGCCAGCAGTAGGCTCTAAATCACCACCTAAAATTTTCATAAAAGTGGATTTACCACAACCGTTTGCGCCAATCAAGCCATAACGATTACCGTCACCAAACTTAACTGAAACCCTTTCAAATAAAGGTTTCGCACCAAATTGCATTGTAATATTTGCAGTACTAATCATGGTTTGTTTGCCCTATTGCTACCCAGATACATCGTTGTATTCTTTAAAAGAAATGGTCATTGACCTGCGCAGCGCGCAAGCTCATCGTTTCATCACTGATAAAAACTAAAAATTTCCCCGCCCGATCGCGGGTTGGCTTCTACACCGCAGCTTGTCATAAAACACCAAAACACCAATCCTAGCTAAGCTAGTTTACTCAGCACAGATAACTATTAAGCCCTAAACCAAGCGAGGATCGTTCTTTACCGATAGTAACTTTGATTTTAGCTACGTTTTTTCTTTTAACGATGCCAAACACCATTAAAAGTAAGAATATTGATTCTGCCCGCGCGATTTGAATTCACACTACGCCAACACAAAGCGGCTGATTTTATCACACCGTAGCGCCACTATGCCCTTGCCTCACAGCAGAGGGTTTTAGTTTGCTATTTTTGTAGAAAAAGAAGCGAGTTGAAGTGCTGTAAATCTAAGCAATCCGCCCCTTTAATGACAGCGGCCCAGCAACCGCTTGACTATACTCTGACGAAGAAAATTCAAAACGAGGCGCTGCTTTGTTTTTTACACCACACACTTCTTTGATTTTAAATTACACAAAGCGTAAAAAATATATAATCAAAACTTGGTTAGATTAAATTATTACGCCCATTGATTATTAATCATTTTATAACACTGCTGTAAACTGTAATACCTTACTTGTAATACATAACTAGACGCTTTACTCTCAAAACGAATTAGTATCATTGGGTAAAATAATGATGTTTGATATAAAAGGCCTAGTAAACTCACTCTTTCGCCCCACTACACAAGAAGGCGTATTTGATCTTAAATCAGCAACGATCTTTATGGATGAGCTGCCAGAAAGCGATATTTTACAAGCCCAGATAGAAATCGTAAAAGCGTTACAGCAGCTTAATCAAAATCCACAAATTAGTAGCAACGAGCTATTCAAAACTATCCCTTATCTTGACGAAAAAGCTGGACCATTACAAAGCCATTTACTCGATATTTACCACGGACGGATTATCGAAGAAGGCATTTCTCCTCACCAAGTCCTGCCTACTGTATTATCATTCTGGCAAGAAATGGCCACAGGCTACCTAATTGGCATCAAGCTAGCCAGTCAAAAAGTTGGTCGAACCCAAGATAAAAAGCTACAGTTATTCACCTTAAGAGCCATCGAGCTTTTTGCTACTCAAGCACGCTACGCTTATATGCGTCATCTGGATTTAGACAACCATATCTGGCGAAATCTTAATCGCCTGTATCATTTTTCCGAGCAAAACAATTTCGCAAAAACACCACAAATTACTTACAGCAGCAGTGAACCATCCAATGTTCAAGATCATTATATTCAAACGCTCATGTTATCGCTCGCGAACCCTGACAAAGTTCAATCTAGCCAAATCAACTTGATTGCGACTTGGCTAAAAAAATGGAGCGCGCTTATTGAGCTTGAGCCAGAGCTAAAACCACAACAGCACTTATTTGCAATAAATATCACCGGAACCGCCAAGCCCAAACGTATACGTCGAGATATGGTTGGCGAAAACTGGCGCTATTGGACAACCACTCCCATTGCAGAGCATATAAACCAGCTTATTCAACAGCTAAACCAAGGCCAATCCGCTACATCCCTTGGCTTGCCAGAAGAAACATCCTCGCCTGCCAATTTAGACCTATTGCAAACGCTTAGTAATCTTTGGTCACGGGATTCGCTAACTCCAGTAAGACAACATGAAAGGCAAAACAATACAAAATCGATTCATGTTATTACCGGGATACAAAAAATAATCCCGTTTATCACACAGCAAACCGCAGCAAGCAGCGCAGACCTTTTAGAGGCACAAAAATGGGAGCTAGCAGACGCAAGCGCGGGTGGATTTGGCTTGAATTATCACAGTGACACGCCATTGGAGGTCGGCGAGTTTCTGGGGCTAGCTAATATTGGCCAACACCCATTTACCATTGGTATAGTGCGCCGAGTGAATCGCAGCCAAAAAGGCATTATGAGTATCGGCGTAGAAACACTCACTCAAAACCCTGTAATCGTTACCCTCTCCCCTTTACTAACAGAAGAGAGATTCCAGTGCATTTATGCGCCAGAAGGGCCAAGCACCAACCCCGCACGCTTTCTGATTATCCCTAGCGCTGTTTTTGCCGAGAACCAAGAATACAAATTCACCGCACAAGAAAAATCATACCGCATTCGCTTATCCCCAGCGATGGAGCATACAGAGCAATGTGTGTTGGCTAAGTTTGCGGTGCTTGAAAAACTCTAAAAGACTTGGGTGCAGTGATTAATCAGCGCGCTGCGTAGAATTTTTAAGCGTTTGCAAAAAAAAAAACGTTATCTCATTCAAATAGTTTACACAAGCCTAGAAAAGCTGCTAGAATGCGTTCCTGTCTGAGTCGCAAGACAAAGATGAAAGGAAGTGTGGCCGAGTGGTTTAAGGCAGCAGTCTTGAAAACTGCCGAGGATGCAAGTCCTCCGTGGGTTCGAATCCGACCGCTTCCGCCAGGATTCAAAAATAAAGCCCCTGATAAAAATCAGGGGCTTTATGCGTTTATAGCAACGAAAAACACTTCCCCCCAGCCTCCCTTTGCACCCAAATAAAAAACGCAAAAAACCCCGCCTAAGCGGGGTTTTAATTTCGTTTAAATGACTTAAACGATTAGAAACCTGTCCATGTACCAACAAGCAGACGTTGCATACTGTCTTCGTTACCAGCAATACCTTGGTTTTGCGATACAAAGCCAACAGGGCTCTTACCTGCATCACCCAGTTTGATATAACGATACTGAATAAATGCCATCGTATTTTTAGATACGTTGTAACCAAGCTGTGCACTCAGCTGATCAGCTTTTTTATCGCCGCCACCGCTATCCTTGATATTAGTCCAACCCGCGTTCAGAGACAGCTTGTCATTGAAGTTGTAACCAACTTTACCGTGAATCGCATCTTCTTTGATATCTGTCATGCCAAACTCGTCATGCGCCCAATCCAGAGACAAAGTCAAAGCACCAAAAGTACCACGGCCACCCAAGAAGAATGTACTGTCGTACTCAGCACCTTTTTTAGCGGCTAAATAAGAAGCATCAACATGGAAAGCGCCAATATTTGCGCCACCACCCAACTCATAGCCTTGTGAGCCATTTTTCTTATCGCTAAAACCATTGCCCAAATCAGCAGATGCAAATACGTTTACAGCGCCGAAAGAGCCTTCATAAGCAACGGCGTTATCCCAGAATGCCGCTTCAGTAACACCACGGTCTTGCCCTGCGTTACCCGAACCGTCTGTCAGGTAAGGCCAATCTTTTTGCAGGTAAGTTGCTTGGAACATACGACCAAATTTAACAGAACCCAAACCACTCTTAACGCCGATATAAGCTTCACGAGTACCAAATGCAGCAGGGCCATTAGCTTTATCGCTACCGCCAGGACCTGGCTTTTGCGAAATGCGCCAGATAGTGGACATACCGTTATCCCACTTATCCACACCATCAAAATTCAGAATAACGGGTGCATCAATAGCAAACTTACCCTTACCATCAGCCGTTTGATTGCTGTAGTACATTACATTCAGTTCTGCTGAACCGCTAATAGTGACTTCAGCATAGGCAGAAGCGGAGCAAGCAGCTGCAACAGCAGCCACAATCAGAGCACGTTTAAACATAATTCATCTCTCCTAAAGGCGAATTTGATTTTTTTAACTTCAGTACATCAAGGCATATATTGCTTGTGTTACGAAACAAGAATACTCAATAGGTACAAACCCACGCAATATTGCGTCGTATATCTGCAACATTGTGTGGCCCAAACGCAACACCGATTGGCTATAAGTGGCGCAGATGCTGGCACGCACAAAAAAACGCCACGATTTGCATCGTGGCGTTTTTTAAGTGGCTAAGCGTTCAACCGACGTATTGCCGGTGTCTTGCTTATGAGCAGGTTCTAAATTAGAACGCTGTCCATGTACCTACCATCAGACGTGTTGCGTTTTTCTTGTCTGAACCGATAGCAAAACCATCAAGCTGTGAAGCACCTGTCATTACGCTAGCTTTGCCCGCTGTATCCAACATGTGGTGACGAACTTGAGCAAATGCAACAGTGTTCTTAGACAGTGTGTAGTTGTACTGAGCGTTAAGAACGTTCATGCCGTTATCAACTTTTGTGCCATCAGTCTTGCTGTCTTGCACACGTTGATAACCAAGGTTGAAGTTGTTTTTGCCCATAGTGTAACCAGCAGCAACCAAGAATTGGTCAACTGTAGTTTTTTGGCCAGCTACAGCCAAATCAACAGCGCCATTCCATTCGTTACGCTTGTAACCAGCAGCTAAATCAAACGCGCCAGTTTTGTACTTCGCATCGATATTGTAAGTACGCAGTTTGTTTTCTGCATTAGTACCTACAGTGAAGTCACCTGAGTTTCCCCAGCCCTTACCATTGGCACCGAATGTACCAGCTTCAGATGAAGCGCTCTTGCCATTCTTAGCTTCAGCAGCACCAGCAGCAACATTAAAGCCGTAGCCAGTGTAGTTTGCTGTCAATTCCATAGCGCGGGCTGAGTTACGGCCGTTACCTAGATCGTATTGACCAGCAAAGCTAAAGCCGCTGAATTTAGGAGAGAAGTAGCTTACGCCGTTCGCGTATTGAAGTTGTTGTGAACCAAAGTCAGCCCACAAGTTGCCTGAACCATTGTTCGCGAAACCATCCATTTCAAGGTATTGGTTAGAGAACTGGTTACCGAAGCGAACTTCACCAAACTTAGTTTCGTAACCGATCCAAGCTTCACGTTGACCGAAGCTATCGTAACGATCTGGAGTTGCTACTTTTTGCGCCAGACGCCATTTCAGCGTATCGCCAGTATCAAGCTTATCTGTACCGTCGATGTTTACGATAACTGCAATTTCTTCAGCAACTTTGCCCTTACCATCTGTGCCAGATTGGTTAGTCTTGTACATCAAGTCCATTTCAGCAGAACCGCTGATAGTTACGTCAGCGAATGCAGGAGCTGCAAACATTGCGGATACGGCAGTAGCGATAAGAACGCGCTTAAACATACTGAGATTCCTTTATCTTGGTTGAGCCACGAATTCACTGTGTGAATTCGGATTCATATGATTTTAAATGGATTACCTTGCAGCGCTTTACTTAAAGCTAATTCATCAATACGAATCCACTTATAAATAAATATGCGTACTAGGTGCTCCGAAGCCCATATATAAACACAGCGATTAATTTTGTTCTGCTGTAAAAATACCAAACCCTTATAAGTAAAAATACCAACAAACAAAAAACCCAAATACACTAAGCAATAAACATCATTTTTTAATAAACAGGCGCGATATACGTTAATTTAAAAAAAATATCTAATAATAAAAAACACAAAACAAAACAAAAATTACCAAAACAAATTACTTAAATGGTGATATGTACTACAAGGTATTTATACTAAAACATTAGAAATACTTACAGCAAACTCTTACGGTATAAATAAAAAACAAAGCCAATAAATTCATTTGGCATTTTAATTGGTACTTTAAAACAATTAGCCTCTACACCAAAAAAAGAGCTGATGTTGCTGATCTGCAACATCTAACAGCCTCAAAAGAGAAACAAATAAATTCCATCACACCTCCAGGGGTTTATCCCTAGCTGCCGTAATCATCCCCAAACACATCAAAATCAGAACTCGCCGCTAGGGCCTGTTGACGTTTCATTCGCCATTGCGCTGAGCCGGAAAACGGCCTGGCACAAAGCATGTGACGAAGGCAATAACGGGTTATTGTCGAGGAGCATCACGCAGTGAATGGCCATTTTCCGGCTCAGCCCTTCGGGTTTAGCCCCTTTTTGGGGCTGAACGAAAGTTAAAAATCGCTCATGGTGCTCGTACCATGTCGCCATTTTCTCCTTGTTCAGCCCCAAATCGGGGCCAAACGCAGCCGTGAATGAAACGTCAACAGAACCTAGGCTTAAGTGAGCGACACAAACCCATCCCACGGCAGGATACTGTGGAATATAAAACAATCACACACGATGCTTTGAGTGCTCAGTGCAGTCTTATTGCATGATGCAAAAATAGTGGGCAAAAAAATACCCACATCACTGTGGGCACTTTTTTACAAGCAATAATGGACGCTTATTTTGCGTTCCACAAAGCCTTAGTGGTATCTAGCATACGGTTGGAGAAGCCCCACTCGTTGTCGTACCAAGACAGAACTTTCACCAAAGTACCACCGGAAACCTTAGTTTGCGATGCTTCATAAGTAGAAGAAGCGGGGTCATGGTTGAAGTCAATCGACACTAAAGGCAGGTCGTTGTAGTTCAACACGCCTTTTAGTGAGCCTTCCGACGCTTCTTTCATGATTTGGTTAATTTCTTCAACCGTTGTTTCACGCGCAGCGGTGAATGTCAGGTCAACCAAAGACACATTGATCGTTGGTACGCGCACAGCAAAACCATCCAGCTTGCCTTTTAATTCTGGCAATACCAAGGCCACAGCCGCCGCAGCGCCGGTCTTAGTAGGGATCATAGAATGAGTTGCTGAACGAGCACGACGTAGATCTTCATGATAAACATCAGTCAGAACTTGGTCGTTGGTGTAGCTATGAATCGTGGTCATCAAACCAGAAACTAGGCCAATTTTATCGTTCAAAGGCTTAACCAAAGGCGCTAAGCAATTGGTTGTGCATGATGCATTTGAAATAACAGTGTCTGTTGATTTCAGTGTGTCATGGTTTACGCCAAACACGATGGTTGCATCTACATCGCTGCCACCAGGAGCGGAGATGATGACTTTTTTCGCGCCAGCAGTAATGTGCGCAGAAGCCTTTGCTTTACTAGCAAAAAAGCCAGTACATTCCATCACGACATCCACGCCGATCTCTTTCCATGGCAAATCAGCGGGGTTACGCTGAGCGCAAACGCGAATTTTATCGCCATTTACGATCATAAAATCGCCATCTACCGATACTTTGCCAGCAAATTTACCGTGCACAGTATCGTATTGTGTTAAGTGAGCGTTGGTTTTAGCATCGCCCAGATCGTTAATTGCCACAATTTGGAATTCATCAGTACGGCCAGACTCATACAAAGCGCGCAGTACATTGCGACCGATACGACCGTAGCCGTTAATTGCGATACGAATTGCTGCCATTGCCTGGTGCTCCTCAGAGAGTTCAGAAAAAACGCGCCCGTTATAGAGCCGCGCATAAAAAAATCGAATACAAAGAATACCCAACTGTCGCCTTGCTGACGATATGGCTATTCCCTATAAATCATGAAATATTGATTTAAATCTGAGGGTGAGCACGTTTTTATGCCCACCTTACAATTTAATTACTTTCCAAATGCCGCCGCAGCACGAGCAAGCGCTGTAATACCAGCCCAATCACCCGCTGCAACCATTTCCTTAGGCGCCAACCAAGAGCCACCCACGCAACCTACGTTTGGCAAGGCCAATAACTTAGGTGCAGATTCAGGGCTTACACCACCAGTTGGGCAAAATAAGATTTGTGGCAGCGGTCCACCCATTGCTTTCAGCATACCCAAGCTACCGGCTTGCTCAGCAGGGAATAACTTCAGCGCATCAAAGCCTTCTTCCAAAGCAGCAATCGCTTCAGAAGGCGTCATTACACCGGGTAGTAATTCAATTTGTGCAGCACGAGCGGCAGCAGCTAACTTAGGTGTCAGCCCAGGGGTTACAGCAAAGACTGCTCCGGCAGCTTTCGCTTCAGCAAATTGTTCAGGTCGAACCACGGTGCCCACACCTACAATAGCGCCAGGCACATTATCAACAATCGCACGCACTGCAGCTAAAGCTGCTTCGGTACGTAAAGTCACCTCAAGAACACAGATACCCCCTTCTACCAAGGCTTTAGCCAATGGCACGGCGTGTTCTACTTTCTCGATGACCAAAACCGGCATCACCGGACAAGAGCGCATGATTTCGCGAATTTGCATGGGTTGTTCTTCCTGTTCTGTAGTAAATGATGTGATGAGTAGGATGGGTTAAACGCAGCTCCACCCATCCGATGTACAACTTAATTAATGAGCCAAGCCCATACTGATCGCGCCCTCTTCTGCGCCGGTTGCTGCACCACGGAAAGTCGCGAACAGCTCGCGCCCCATGCCATGTTCATTTGCAGATAAATCTGCAGTATCCACGGTTCGAGCAGCCCATTCAGCCGCATCAACCAAGGCTTCAACGATGCCCGCATCGGCATCTAAGCGAATCATATCGCCGCTTCTCACCTTACCGAGTGGCCCACCATTTAATACTTCTGGCGTCATATGGATAGCCGACGGTACTTTACCCGATGCGCCAGACATGCGCCCATCGGTAACCAGCGCTACTTTAAAGCCACGATCCTGCAATAAACCCAGCACAGGGGTGAGCTTATGCAGCTCGGGCATACCATTGGCACGTGGCCCTTGGAAACGCAGCACCACCACAAAGTCTTTTTCTAGCTCGCCACGTTTAAATGCCGCCAGTACATCGTCTTGATCATTAAACACAATTGCAGGGGCAACTACGTTACGGTTTTCTGACTTAACGGCCGAAATTTTAATCACGGAGCGGCCCAAATTACCAGCCAAGAGGCGCAAACCACCATCGGCGCTAAATGGATTACTTGCATGACGAACTACATTGTCATCCACTGGCTCGGTAGGCGCTGCACGCCATACCGCCTTACCATCTTCACCAAGGAAAGGCTCATTGGCATAAGGGCGCAAGCTCTTACCTGCCACGGTCAGCACGTCTTCGTGCATCAAACCTGCATCTAGCAATTCACGAATCAAGAAACCCATACCGCCAGCGGCATGGAAGTGATTTACATCTGCAGAGCCGTTTGGATAGATTTTTGCGAGCAATGGAATAATTGCGGATAAATCGTCGAAATCACTCCAATCAATGATGATGCCAGCAGCCCGTGCAATAGCAATCAAATGAATGGTGTGATTGGTTGAGCCACCGGTTGCCATCAGGCCAACAATACCGTTCACAATGCATTTTTCATCAACCACTTTTCCGACAGGGGTAAACTCATTGCCCTTATAAGTAATAGCAATAGCACGTTGTGCTGCCGCAACAGTTAAGGCATCACGCAGTGGGGTATTCGGGTTTACAAAGGCCGCACCAGGCAAGTGCAAGCCCATGACTTCCATCAACATTTGATTAGAATTGGCCGTACCAAAAAAGGTGCAGGTACCGGCACCGTGGTAAGAGCCTTCTTCAGAGGCTAATAATTCTTCACGGCCACATTTACCTTCGGCAAATAATTGGCGCGCCTTGGCTTTTTCACTGTTAGCGATGCCAGAAGTCATTGGCCCAGCAGGAACAAATACCGTTGGTAAATGGCCAAACTGCAAAGCACCAATCAACAACCCCGGTACGATCTTGTCACAAACGCCTAAGCAAACTACGCTATCAAACACATTGTGTGATAGTCCAACCGCGGTAGACATTGCGATCACATCGCGGCTAAACAAGCTCAGCTCCATGCCCGGCTGGCCTTGGGTTACCCCATCACACATTGCGGGTACGCCACCGGCAAATTGCGCAGTCGCACCGGCTTGACGAACGGCTTCTTTAATCAGGGCAGGGAAAGCTTCAAAGGGTTGGTGCGCGGACAGCATGTCATTGTATGCAGAGACAATTCCCAAATTAGGCTGACGCATTTCACGCATCATAATTTTGTCGTTTTCTGGCGCAGCAGCCCAAGCATGAGCCTGATTGGTACAGGCTAAACCTTTACGTGAAGGCTCCTACT
>Ga0247722_10000524_pt1 | contig 23371 bp, 21 predicted proteins | sample MSEWelMarce3H_FC_FD_189094 | JGI IMG/M metagenome (GOLD analysis project Ga0247722, IMG submission 189094) | Subsurface sediment microbial communities from gas well in West Virginia, United States - MSEEL Well Study Marcellus 3H_FC | ecosystem: Environmental > Terrestrial > Deep subsurface >... | reverse complement strand
GGGGGGGGGGGGGTATTCAGTATCACTTGCAAGTAAGCACCCAGCCTAAGAGAAATATTTTGCATCAGTCGTTAAAGGCTTGGTTTTGTGTGGGTTACAGTTCTCTTGTTTGGATGTATTTGAACTGCTTGCATGCGATCAAGTCAGAGTCTTTAATTTCAACAAAAGAAGGATAAATGTAATCTACTTAAAAGTAGAATAGATCGACTAGAAAGATTTGTTCGTCTGGTATTTTCAATAAAAAAGCTGGAGGCACCCAATGAGCCGTCGACGTATGCCTTACCTGCCTGAATTTGTTGCTCCAACCCGCCATACCGATCCTGCACAAGCTTTAGCCCAAGTTCGCTTGATTTATGATCGTAGCGTTGCGCATTTGCGCGATGCTATGCAGCGCTTTGTGGCCGGTGAAACTTTGCCTGGCCATGTGCGTGCCTATTATCCTTTTGTTCGGATTCAAACTGACACGGCTACGCGCTTAAATGGCAGCGAAGCGCACCTGAGTTATGGCTTTGTGGCGGGGCCAGGAAGTTTTGAAACCACGCTGACTCGCCCAGATTTGTATGAAAAATATTATTTAGAGCAGTTTACTTTGCTCTTACAAAGCCATCGAGATGAGCTAGAAGTGGGAATCAGTACTCAGCCCATTCCTGTGCATTTTTCTTTTGCCGAGCACGATCATATTGAAGGCACGCTCACGGCTGAGCGCCGCCAGTTGATGCGCGATATGTTTGATTTACCGGATTTATCCGCAATGGATGATGGCATTGCCAACGGCACTTACGAGCCTAAACCGGGCGAGCCAGAGCCGCTGTCTTTGTTTACCGCAGCACGGGTTGATTACTCCCTGCACCGCTTGCGCCATTACACCGGAACCGTGCCTGAGCATTTTCAGAATTTTGTGCTGTTTACCAATTACCAGTTCTATATCGACGAATTTGTGCGCCTTGGGCATGAGTGCATGGAAGACCCAAATAGCGAATATATCGCCTTTGTAGAGCCGGGCAATGTCATTACTCGCCGAGTGGGCCTGAGTATCGAGGAGATTGATGCGCTGGGTGCTGCACCACCGCGCCTGCCGCAAATGCCTGCTTACCATTTGATCCGTGCAGATAACGCGGGGATCAGCATGGTGAATATCGGGGTAGGCCCCGCCAATGCCAAAACCATTACCGACCATATCGCCGTCTTGCGCCCTCATGCGTGGATTATGCTGGGCCATTGCGCGGGTCTGCGTAATTCGCAGCAAATGGGCGATTACGTACTGGCGCACGGCTATGTGCGTGAAGATCATGTGCTCGACGAAGATTTACCACTCTGGGTGCCGGTGCCTGCCTTGGCAGAAATCCAGCTCGCACTGGAGGCCGCCGTATCGCAAATCACTGAAATGAAAGGGGCCGAACTCAAACGCATTATGCGCACCGGTACCGTGGCAAGTACTGATAACCGCAATTGGGAGCTGCTTCCTGATAATCGCCCGCAAAGGCGCTTTAGCCAAAGCCGTGCCATCGCGCTGGATATGGAAAGCGCCACTATCGCCGCCAACGGCTTCAGATTCCGCGTGCCTTACGGAACGCTGCTCTGCGTGAGTGACAAACCCCTGCACGGCGAGATTAAACTCCCCGGCATGGCGAATCACTTCTACCGCGAGCGGGTCGATCAGCATTTACGGATTGGTATTCGAGCGATGGAATTGTTGCGTGATCAGGGCGAAGGGCAGCTGCATAGCCGGAAGCTAAGGAGCTTTGCTGAAGTGGCGTTTCAATAGAGCGAATTTAGCGTGGGCACGCTTTTGTGCCCACGCTGTTTTAATGTTGCGGGTTACGCCTGTGGCTAGAGTGCAATAGCAAATGGCTAGGCGCGTATTTGCAGGGCCTTTAAATCTTTCTGTGTAAATGCCTTTGGAGTGACTGGTGGCCGTTCAGCCGGTCACCAAACTCTATAACGAAACGATTCAGCGCCATCCGCCCGTTTTGAATCGGCATCGTCCCTTAATTTAGTACCCTAAGGTAAAACGCTGGCGGCTGTGCTGAGCGTTTTCTGCTTCATTCAACATCGCTACTGCATAGTCTTCTACTGAGATACGACTTTTACCTTGGGCATCGAGTAGTAGCTGATCGCCACCTAGGCGGAATACGCCGGTACGGCTGCCTGGCTCTAAATGCGCAGATGGGCTGAGCATGCTCCAATCTAGCGTGCTTTCTTTGCGCAGTAATTCAAGCGCAGTGCGTGCACCCAGCGCAGTGCCTTTCCATTCTGCTGGAAAACTAGGGGTGTCCACAACCTGCACGCCCGGTGCTACTTCTAAGCTGCCCGCACCGCCAACCACTAAAAAGCGCGCTATCCCTGCGGCTTTTACACTGTTTAAGATGTGGGTAAAACCATCCACAAAATATTGGTAAACATCGCCTGCAGCATGGCCGCTAAAGGCGCTGATCACGATGTCGTGGCCAGCAAGTTGAGCGGTCAGCGCGGCTTCGTCATTCACATTGGCCTTAACGGCGGTTAAAGAGGTGTGGCTAGGCAGTTTGTCGATGTTTTGAACGAGGGCGCTAACTTGATGGCCGCGTTCTAGGGCTTCAGCTAATAATTTTGAGCCAACGTAACCGGTTGCGCCGATGATTGCAATTTTCATGATGAGTCCTTTGTGGTGTTTAAAGTATGGATTATTGGTGTTTTGCTACAAAATCAATTAAGGCTTGGGGGTCTTGGTAAAGCAAGGAGCTAGGTACAGCAGAGAACTGATTATCTTTTTGTAATAACAGTGCAGGCACGCCGCGTAAGCCATGCTGTTGCATGATTTTTTGAGCCTTGCTGGTTATCTCGCTTAGCTCTATTGGCCACCAGCCAGTGGCAAAGTCTTGAGCAAATTGCTGGCCATCTAAACCAAATTCAATTGCTATTTGAATAAATGCGCTGCTTTCTTGTAAGCCATCGTCGTAGCGTAGTTGTTGTATGCGGTGCAAGATATGAATGGCTTGCTCGGGTGCGGCCTGACTAATCAAATAATAGGCTAGTGTGGCGTTGCTGGAGTTAAATGGGGTGAATAGATCACCCAAGATATTGTTTTTGTAAGCTTGGCTAAATACTTGACCCGTCATTTGTGCGATGCGTTGATCATTGCTCCAAAAGTACTGAGCCATTTCTGCGTTCATAGCTTGTGGGCGGGCAAATAGGCCGGTTGGATGGAGTTGCCATGCAATATTGCTATTTTGCTTGAGTGCCGCAAGAGCGGGAGCCGCGCCGTAGCACCAGCCGCAAAGTGGATCAAATAAAAGATGAAGCATTGTGTGTGTCCCAGAGAATATGCTGCTATCTTGCCTGTTAAAATTGATTAGATAAATAAGCCAATTAAGAATTGAATGTTTACAAAAACGGAACAATGCCTATGTTGGATTTAAATCGCCTCAGCACCTTTGTGGCCGTGGTGGAGTCGGGCGGTTTTACCGCAGCGGGGGATAGGCTAGGGATGGCGAAATCTTTAGTGAGCCAGCAAATCAGCAAACTTGAATCTCAGCTTGGCGTGGCGCTGTTTACCCGTAGTACGCGCAAAGTATTACTCACTGAGCAGGGCGAACAGCTGTATGCGGATATCTCACCCCTATTATTAGCTGCGCATGAGGCGGTGGATAGACTGGGGCAGGTTAAGGCATCTGGGCTGTTAAGAATCACCGTGCCGGTGGATTACGCCGGTGCGGTGCTTGCCCCCTTGCTGGCCGAGTTTGCCACTTTGCATCCACAGCTAGAAATTGAATTGCTGGCTACGGATGAAGTATTAGATTTATTGGCCGAGCGTATTGATATTGCCTTTCGCTTAGGGCGCTTACAAGATTCGGCACTGCATGCGATTAAGTTGGCGCAATTTGCAGAGTGCGTTGTGGCCGCACCTACATGCTTGGCGCAGTTTGTTTTGCCCACACATCCTCAAGATTTAGCTCGACTTCCTTGGGTGACAATGACGCGGCTGCAAGCGCCGTTAACATGGAAATTTAACCAAGCGGGTGAAATGTGTACGGTAAGGATGCGCTCGGTAATGCGTGCAAGCGCGCCTTCTTCGGTATTGGCGTTGGTCAGAAATGGGGCGGGGTTATCGGTTTTGCCTGATTTTATGGTGGCAGAGGATTTGGCCGCAGGACGATTAGTGCATGTGCTGCCCGGGTGGACGCTATCAGCTGGCGGCATTTACGCTGTTTATCCAAGCGCACGTTATTTACCGGTTAAGGTCAGGATTTTGCTCGATTTTATGCGTTCAAGATCGATGACTTAGTTTAGAGCGGGATTGGTCACATGATCTAATTCTCTGTTTGCTTATGCTTATTGTTTTCTAGTATAGGAATAGGCAGTAAGCAGTTTGACAATCGGGGATGATCATGTTGGGTAATTTGATTTTTAGCGCCACTGTGGCGTTGGAGTTGCCCCGAATGTGGGCAAGGTGCTCTTGCAGTCGTTGGGTGCTTTAATGTATGGGATGCCTTTTATGCCACTCAAACCATAAAAGGGACTTGCACTATTTGAGTTGGATTTTCGATAAAAAATATGTGGGGATGGCGATTTAATCAAAGCTATCTTGATGCATTACGCATTGCATTGCTTTTGTCGTGGAGGTGGTCATGGCGTATCAGGATCACTGGTCTAGTGGCGTACGTGGCAATGTCTGCGACTAAAAATCATCGTCCTCAGTACCGCCTACCACCTTGTAAATAACCGACACTGAGAAGCCGCGGCTGATCAAGAAGCGCAGTTGTTTGTTTTTTTCTTTTGGGTCTTGGGGCGGGCTACCAAATCGTTTACGCCAAAGTGCGCGGGCTTGCGCTAGCTCATCGTCGCCATGTTCTTCCATAACTGCAGAGATAATGTCGCTTGCTACGCCTTTTTGCTGTAATTCTGCGCGTAAGCGCTGTGGGCCGTAGCGTGCAGAGCGGTAGAAAACCCATTGCTCTGCAAAGCGTGTATCAGATAGCCAGCCTCGCTCCACAAAGTCGTCTAGCACCGCGTCGACTTCGCTTGAATCTTCAGTAAAAGGTAGTAGTTTCTGCCGCAACTCCCCGCGCGCATGATCACGGCGCGCAAGGTGTTGCAAGGCTTTATTGCGTAATACTGAACTCATACTTATTCGTCAGATTCTTCTTTTGGATCATCTAATAACGCAGCAGGATCAATCGGTAGTAAGCCACCTGCACCAAGTTTTGCGCGGATTTTTTGTTCGATTTCAGCGGCAATTTCTGGGTTGTCTTTCAAATATTGACGTGAGTTTTCAATTCCTTGGCCAATTTTATTGCCGTTGTAGCTATACCAAGCGCCTGACTTTTCGACGATTTTATGCGTAACACCGTGCTCGATGATTTCACCTTCATGGCTAATGCCTTCGCCGTAAAGAATATCAAAGGTCACGATGCGGAACGGTGGTGCCACTTTGTTTTTGGCGATCTTAACCTTGGTTTGATTGCCGATAATCTCATCACCTTTCTTGACCGCGCCAATCCGGCGGATATCAAGGCGCACTGATGCATAAAACTTCAGTGCATTACCACCGGTGGTGGTTTCAGGGCTTTGCCCTGGCATCATGTTGCCGATCTTCATGCGTAGCTGGTTAATAAAGATCACCAGGGTGTTAGTGCGTTTGATATTACCAGTGAGCTTACGTAGGGCTTGGCTCATTAAACGTGCTTGCAGGCCAACGTGCACATCACCCATTTCGCCTTCAATTTCTGCCTTAGGGGTGAGGGCGGCTACGGAGTCAACCACGATAATATCAACGCCGCCAGAACGAACCAACATATCGGCGATTTCAAGGCCTTGTTCGCCGGTGTCTGGCTGGGAAATTAGCATTTCAGACACGTTTACGCCCAGTTTGCTAGCGTAAACAGGATCGAGTGCGTTTTCAGCATCGATATAAGCAGCAACACCACCGAGCTTTTGCACTTCAGCTACAACGTGTAAGCAAAGTGTGGTTTTACCTGATGATTCTGGCCCAAAAATTTCTACAACACGTCCGCGTGGTAAGCCGCCAACGCCAAGGCCTAGATCCAAACCTAATGATCCGGTAGAAACCACTTGTAGATCATTTTGGATTTGGTTCTCACCCATTTTCATGATGGCGCCTTTGCCGAACTGACGTTCGATTTGCGCGAGTGCCGCGGCGAGTGCCTTGCTCTTGTTGTCGTCCATGTGTGTGTCCCGAGCGCTATGTGAAAGTGACTTGATTATAGAACAATCGTTCTGTAAATGAAAAGGGGTTTACTCACAATTCGTTGAGGAAATGATTATTGAACTGTGCTTTGTTTGGTAGAGTGAAGTAAAAGAAGGTGTTGCTGCCTGGCTGCGATTTGGTCCAAATACGACCATCATGGCGATGAATGATGCATTGCACAATGGCAAGTCCAATGCCATTGCCGGTGAGCTCGCTTTGCGAGTGTAGGCGTTGAAACGGTGAAAATATTTTATCGGCATGAGCCATATCAAAGCCGCAGCCATTGTCTTGAATATGAAAAACGGTTTGTCCGTTGACTTGGGTAGCGCCAATGCTGATCTTTGCGTGTTCTGTTTGTTCGGTAAATTTCCATGCATTGTCGAGCAGATGCCGCAAGGCGATCAAGATGAGTTTGGGATCGGCATGGGCTTGTAGATGTTCTTCAATATGCACTTCAACTTGGCGCTGTGGTTGAAGGCTACGAAATTCATCGATGATTTCTGTGCTTAATTCGCTAATGTCGATCGCTTGACTGCGCACTTCGATGCGGGTGAGCTTGGATAGGTTGAGTAGATCGTCTATCAAGCTGGCCATATTCTGTGTTGTGCTGCGGATACGCGCTAAATAATTACGCGCGTTCACATCTAGCGAGCCAATATAGTCTTCAAGCAATACTTGGCTAATGCCTTCAATGGTGCGTAATGGAATTCGTAAATCATGCGATAGCGAGTAGGAGAATGCTTTTAGCTCGTGATTGGCCGAGGCTAGCGCGCGGGTACGGGCTTCGACAACTTCTTCTAGGTGGTTGCGGTAGTGCTCCATCTCTAGCTCGGTTTGCTTGCGTGCGCTGATATCAATAATAAAGCCTTGTAATGTGCGTTTATTATTGGCATCGCATTGGTTAGATGCAGTAAGCAGTACCCAGATTTCCTTACCTTCGCTGCTTTGAAAGCGGCACTCAAACTCAGAAGTACCTTCCTTGCTTGTTTCGCTAAATAGGCGATACGCGTGGTGCCTATCATCTGGGTGTAGATAGCTGGAAAGAAAGCCCTCGTGATACCACTGCGCAAGTGGGTAGCCAAGCAGTGCTTCAGCCTGCGGCCCAACATAAGTAAAACGCCATTCATCTGGGTTGGCATCCCAAGGAATGATACGGGTGGATTCTACTAAACGCTGGTAGCGATCTTGACTGGTGCGCAGGGCAAGTTCAATTTGCCTGCGGCCGAGTAAATCGGTTTCGAGTTGCAGGTTTTTCTGCTCAAGCGTCAAAATGAGTTCAGATAAAGACCGGCGTGTTGTGTCTAAGTTTTGCCCAAGCGTACCAATCTCGTCACTACGATGCCAAGTAAAGGCTTCATCTAGCTCGCGGCGAGCCAGTTTAATCGCTTGCCTAGACAGCTCGGCTAATGGACGGATAATGCGCGATTCAAGCAGCAAAAGAATCAGCCCTAAGCTCAAAACAATTTGCAAAAGCACGGCAGCAAGGTAGAAACGTTGCTCACTACTAATACGTGTAGTGGCACTGCCGTCGTCTAATTCAATGGTGATGGTGCCGATATTGCTACCTTGCTTACTCACGACACGGGTGAGTGAGTGCAAATGCCCACGGCGGCGCTCTGGTTTATTGGCTTCTAAAAACAAACCCAGCGTTGAATCATTGACCGTAATTCGTACAATACGCTCGTCGCTGACTACCGAGTCCAGTAGTGGTTTGCCTGCGTCCGGCGATAAATTCCAAAGCGGCTCTTGCATCCCTAGTACTAGGATGTCTGCAATCCGTTGATGATCATTATTGATTTGTCGCTGAGCATTATCGAGTTGACGGGTCAAGCTGATATAGCCATTTACGCCTGAAGGGAGGAGTAAACCTAAAAGCGTGGCAAAAATAATAGAAGTGCGAAGCGACAGATTCATAGCGTGGCAGGGCTTGGCTTTAGAGTTAGTGTGTCTGAGATGGTTAGTTTAGATCAAGTCTTGTCTTTCTAGTTAAACCTATGTGTTTTTCATGATACTGAATGCCGTATTATGAATCGCCCTATGGGGGGCATAAAGAAAAAACAATAGATTGATCATGGGTTAAGCAAACAGGTTGATCGAGTTAGTATTGAGATTTACGGCTTGGTTTGGTAATCAACAGGGCAAAAAAATTCAATCGTTATTTGATGGGGGGATAAAAATGAAAGTCATTGTATTGGGTGCTGGCGTGATTGGAATTACCTCTGCGTGGTTCTTAAATCAGGCGGGGCATGAGGTTACAGTGATAGAACGGGCCCCAGAGGCGGCAAGGGAAACCAGTTACGCCAATGGAGGGCAAATTTCAGTGTGCCACGCCGAGCCTTGGGCTAATCCCCGGGCACCTTGGAAAGCATTGCAATGGCTGGGGGAGGAGGACGCACCTCTATTGTTTCGTTTTAAGTTGGATTGGCATCAGTGGCGCTGGGGCTTGCGCTTTTTACAACAGTGCACCAAAGAGCGTGCGCGTTATAACCTGCAAAACTTAGTGCGCTTAGGTTTATATAGCCGAGATACCTTGCAAGCGTTACGTGCTAGCACAGGGATTGAATATCACCAGCGTACAGAAGGCATATTGCATTATTACACTGAGCTGTCAGAGTTTGAGGCGGCTATTCCAGCGGCAAAATTAATGGGTGAGTTAGGTTTAGATCGACATGTGAAATCAGTCGCAGAATGCTTATTGATTGAGCCTGCTTTGCAGAGCTCTATGCGGCCAATTGTTGGTGGTACGTATACCCCCAGCGATGAATCTGGGGACGCACGGGTCTTTACCAGCGAGTTAGCGCTGCGCTGTGAGCAGGCGGGGGTGAAGTTTCGCTACGACTGCGAAATAGCGGGCTTTGAGTGTGCTGGAGACGATGTGCAAGCGGTGCGGGTGCAAGGTGATCAGGGTTTGGAAGCACTCACTGCAGACGCGTTTGTTGTGAGTTTAGGTAGCTATAGCCCGCTGCATCTGCGTCCCTTGGGTATTCATTTAGACATTTACCCTGCAAAGGGGTATTCCGCAACGATTCCTGTGCGTGCAGAGCATTGCGCCCCTACGGTAAGCCTGACCGACGATGGTCATAAATTGGTGTTTTCGCGCCTTGGTGATTATTTGCGCGTGGCGGGTACGGTGGAGTTTGATGGCTATAGCTTAGATTTGAACGCAGTACGTTGTAAGGCGATTATTGATCGCGTGAAAGATATTTTCCCTAGTGGTGCAGATTATGCTGCGGCTGAATTTTGGACCGGGCTGCGGCCAGCAACGCCAGGCAACTTACCCTACATTGGCCGCACCCAGTATCCAAGCCTTTGGCTAAATACCGGGCATGGTACTTTAGGTTGGACAGAGTGCTGTGGTTCGGCATTGGCTATTGCTGAACTTATTTCCGGCAAAAAACCTGATGTAGATTACTGTTTTCAGTAAAAATTTTGAGCCGTGTTATGGCTTGCTTATGATTTATTGAGGGGGTGATTGGGGGTGGGGTTTTGATTGAAATGCAACTTGCTAAGTCATGTTGATTAGCAAATTTTACGCAGATGCCTTTAAAAAGAAGAGACCCTATTTCAAAAAGAAAACGGTCGCATCATTTTGTTGTCAAGCTTGGTCATCTCAATAAACCCCGTGCTAACTCATTTTCATTTGTCATTTTAAAATGACTGAGAGTGGCGTGTTTTTGCTGCTGCCTAGTAGAAACAATGACGACCTATTTGCTCTGTACGGATGGTTTGACGCTTTTTGATTCTGCTGCTTTGAGTAAAAACGATTGCTAGCGATGGAGTACAGCCGGTTTTCCGTTGTATTTTATGCCATTTTATTTTACGTAAATTAGTTGGGGTTATTTACCTGTTTGGGTGTAAGCTTCGCCCCGTATCCATTCACCAAATGCGCTGTATGTGTTTGGTGGGCTTGGATTTATTCCATAAAAGATGAATCGATTACAGTATGCTGCTCAAGGTTTTGACTGGGGCATGAGCCTGCTTAGGAAAAGATTGCCCGTTTGATTTTTGTAGATATCGATTGGATTAATGCTTAATATTTGCTATAGGATTTAAGTGCCTAGCATATATGTAAAAAGAGAGCGATATTTTTTTGTACTGCAGTGTTTTTAGATTGATGGGGCGCTGATTTCTTATTTCTGGTGGTAGGAAACAGAGCTATACGTATTATTTTGCCTTATTTGAAAATCAAGTTTTAACACGTATGCTGTATATAAATTAAGTGAGCGGCTTGCGTCACGCTTGGCGCAAATGTTATGTTCATCAAGAAAGCAATAAGCGCCGAGGTTTAATCCTTGGTTAAAAAACAAAGTGAAGTGTTGGGGGAATTGTGCCGATCAAACCGAAACTCAAGGCTTGTGTCCTTGCTCTTATGTTAGCTGTACCCTTGTCTGCGGGTGCTGTTGGATTAGGTAGGCTAAATGTATTGTCTGGGCTAGGCCAGCCTTTTCGAGCTGAAATTGATTTAGTTTCAGTGCAGCCGGGGGAGGCAGAGGGCTTAGTTATTCGTCTGGCAGCGCCGGAGGCTTTTGCGCAAGCGCAAATCCCATATCCCTCGTCTACGATGGGTTTGCGGCTTGTGATTGATAAACGCGCTAATGGGCAGCAGTTTGTATTGGTGTCCTCAACTCAATCTATTTCTGAACCGTTTTTAGATTTAGTGATTGATTTAAATTGGGCGAACGGAAAAATTCGGCGTGAGTACACCGCGTTGATTGATCCGTTGAGTTATGCGCCATCCGCTATAGCAGGAAACGCATCAAGAGAATCATTCGCGCCATCCGTGCTGCCTGGCACCCGCCGCACAGGGGTTATTAAGTCTGCTCCTAGAAAATCAGAAGCTAAGTCTCCAGATGCCGCGGTGACAGATGAGAAATCAGCTGATCAATATAAAGTGAAAGCTGGGGATACGCTGTCTTCTGTGGCACGCCAAACGCAGGCAGAAGGCGTTTCGCTAGAGCAAATGTTGGTGGGGCTGTATCGCAAAAATCCAGACGCTTTTAATGGCAATATGAATCGCTTACGTCGTGGCCGTATCTTAAACGTGCCAAGTAAAGAAGCGTTGCAAGCGACTCCGGCTAAAGAAGCCGCCCAAGAAGTACGCTTGCAATCGAAAGATTGGCAGGCTTATCGCAACAAAGTTGCTGAAGCGGTACAAAAGCGCCAAGCGGTAGCAGGTAATGAGCCGGTCAATGCGGGCAAAATTACGCCTAAAGTTGAAGAAAAAGCCTTGCCTGGTAGCGCAAATCAAGATGTTTTGAAGTTGTCTAAAGGCGAAACGCCTGGCAAAGCGAAGGGCGATGCTATATCGCAAGGCCGTATCCGAGCCTTGGAAGAAGAAGTAACGGCAAGACAAAAAGGGTTGGATGAGTCAAACCAACGCGTGGCCGAGCTGCAAAAAAACATTCAAGACATGGAAAAACTGCTGGCGTTAAAAAGCCGAGCAGGGGCAGAGTTGCAAAGCGCTAGCAAGCCAAGCCCTACCGTTGTTTCTGAAGCTAGTCCAGAGCCTGCTGCCGCTACGCCGCTGCCAATTCCTGTTGCCACAACGGAGCCGTTGGTGGCTAGCGATGTTCCCGCGCTGATGCCGGATACGGCCAGTGTCGCATCGAGCGTTAGCCCAGCAAAGAAAGTACGTCGTTCTTTACCTGCTCCAATGCCTGTTGCTGAACCTAGCACCGTAGATGCGCTAATGGATAATTTATTGCCGTTAGGTGGTGGTTTGGCAGCGATTATTTTGGGTGGTGCTGGCTTTGCTTGGACGCGGAGACGCAGGCAAGGTAGCGCGTTTGCGGATAGCGTATTAACAGGTGGGGATTTAAAATCTAATACTCTGCTTGGCAATACTGGCGGTGCGGTGATTAGCACCCAGCCAACAGAAAACTCATTCCTTACCGATTTTAGCCGCCAAGGTCTAGGCACCATTGATACGGATGAGGTTGATCCGATTGCTGAAGCTGAAGTGTATATGGCTTACGATCGAAACGAGCAGGCTGAGGAAATCCTACGTGATGCCTTGGTTAAAGATCCAAATCGCCACGAAATTCGCCTGAAGCTACTGGAAATATTGGCAGCCAAAAAAGACAAAACGTCTTTTGAAGAATTGGCGGCAGATCTCTTTGCTATGACGTCAGGTAAAGGCGCGCATTGGGAGCAGGCGGCGTATCAAGGTCGTGAAATTGACCCAGAAAATCCGCTTTATACCCAAGCACCCGTAAATACGGCCTTTGCCTCAACTACGGCCGCTAGCGTGTTTGAAAATATGTCTATGCCTGCTGATGAGTTTGACTTGCCGCTTGATGAGCTGCCAGTATCCTCGTCAGCAAGTAGCGTCAGTGATTTTGATGAAATGATGAGTGTAGAGGCCGCTGCACCAAACGTTGATCATCAAGCTAGCCTCACAGATCTAGATTTGTCGCTTGATTTTGATTCAAATACGCTTGATATGACTGCGTCAGTAGATAAAAAAAAAACCGCCATCGATGATTTAGCCAGTCTTGATTTTGGCATGGATGACTTCTTGGTGGCAGGAGATGCGGCAAAGCCTGTCGATGCGCCTAGCGACAATGAAATGCTTGATTTGAACTTGCCCGTTGATTTTACTTCATCAGTAGCAAAAGCATCGGCTGAAACGGTCGCTTCCCTAGAGCCTATTGCGGATGATTCATTTGGTTTGAATTTTGATCTGGATGCCATGCCAGAAGCTGCTACCGATATCACTGCTACTTTGCCTGATTTAGATTTGAATGATGCACCAAATCAACCCGTGCCGCCTAACGGCGGGGCCGATGAGGTCTTGGAAGCCGTTAGCCCGGATGATGGTTTAGGTTTGGATTTTGATTTCTCTCTTGATACGCCTCTTGAAATCACTACATCCAGCTTGCCAATGGAAGGATCCATTGATTTGGGTGATTTAGGACTTAACTTTGAGTCGGATTCTGCGTTTTCGACAACAGAATCAAGTTTAGATTTTGCAGGGGATGATCCTGTGCAAACTAAAATTGATCTGGCAAAAGCGTATGTGGATATGGGGGATGTCGAAGGTGCAAGGGAAATCTTGCAAGAGGCTCTTGGTGAAGGCAACCCTGATCAGCAGAAACAGGCGCAAGCTTTGTTAGGTAATCTTTGATTAGAATACATTCTGCAAATCAAATTGTAGTTTGGCTTTGGGTGGCGTGTATCTTGCAATTCTTGCAAGGTACCCCACTCATTGTCTTTTCTGCGCTATGTGTTTTAGTTGCCCTAAGTTATTGTGCTAGGCGCTGCCGCTTAACTTTAAAACGCTGCCGCTATTTATTGTTGGCGATTGCGCTGGTGTATGGCTGGGCTACGCCAGGGCAGTATCTTTGGCCAAGCCGCTACTCACCTACGATAGAGGGCTTGGTTTTGGGTGGGCTGCAAGCCGTGCGTTTAATCGGTGCACTAGCGGCCTTGCAACTACTGCTGTGGAGGTTAAGCTCGACGCAGATTTTTTCTGGGCTGTATGTTTTATTGCGACCACTTGCATATTTGGGGTTGAATCGGCAACGCTGGGCTTTGCGCTTGAGCTTAACAATGCGTTTCTCGGTCGAGTTTTTATCCCAAGCAGAGCCACTAACGTGGAGCACATTTGTGCAGCGATTGGCGCTTGCGGAGCAGCCTTGTGAGTTGCAGGAAGTCTCGATTCTGGTAGAGTCGCTGTCTTTTTTTGATTGGCTGTTGCTTGTGTTCTTGTGTGCAGCGGCATTGAGCACTTTGCTAATGCTTCATTAGATATTTTTTTGTAGATGGCTTCTTTGTAGATGACGATGTTAATGAAATACGCGCTCGCAGTGGAATACGATGGCCGAGCCTTTTATGGCTGGCAAGTCCAAAAAGATTTGCCGACCGTACAGGCGGCTTTAGAGCTGGCGCTCAGCCAAATGGCGGGTGAGCCCATCCGTGTGCATGCCGCTGGCCGTACGGATACCGGCGTACATGGTGCGAGGCAGATTGTTCACTTTGAAACGCAGGTGAATCGCCCGCTCACCGCGTGGGTGAGGGGGGTGAATAGCTTTCTGCCTGATTCGGTAGCCGTATTATGGGCCAAGCCTGTTTCGGATGGGTTTCATGCGCGGTTCTCGGCGTTTGCTCGGCATTATCGCTATTTATTGCTCAATCATCCGGTGCGCCCCGCACTTTGGTCAGGGCGTATGGGCTGGACTTTTAATGATTTAGATTTTGAAGCGATGCAGGCTGGGATAGCGTATTTGCTTGGGCAGCATGATTTTACAAGCTTTAGGGCCGCGGAGTGCCAAGCTAAATCTCCGATCAAAACCATGACGCGGGCGAATATACAAAAAGAAGGTCATCTTATTATTTGTGATTTCTCTGCCGATGCTTTCTTGCACCATATGGTACGTAATATGATTGGAGCCTTATTGCATATCGGCAAGGGCAACGATAAGCCCGAGTGGATGGCCGAATTAATCCTTGCAAAAGATAGAACAGCCGCGCCACCAACCTTTATGCCAGACGGACTATACCTCGCTGGTGTAAGCTATCCACCTGAATTCGATTTGGCAAGCGAGCCAGAATCACGCCATGGTTTAATTTAACGGGCAGATGGATGAAAACACGGATTAAAATTTGCGGTCTGCGTGACCCAGAAATGGCAAGACGCTCCGCCGATTTAGGCGCAGATGCTATTGGCTTGGTGTTTTATCCGCCTAGCCCACGCCATGTGGAAACCGCCATGGCTGAGCAGATTGTTGCGGCCTTGCCTGCCTTTGTCAGTAGCGTGGGTCTGTTTGTAGATGCTGATGTGGCCTTTGTGCGTGGCGTACTGGATCGCGTGCCTTTGGATCTATTGCAATTTCATGGTGATGAGTCGCCGGAATATTGCCAGAAATTTGGCCGCCCTTATTTAAAAGCACTAAGGGTAAAGCCTGATCTAAATTTGTTAGAATATGCCCAGCGCTTTGTAGGGCCACTCTGTAAAGGGATATTGGTTGATGCCTTTGTAGATGGCGTGCCAGGTGGTACAGGCGAGGCTTTTGATTGGGATTTGATCCCAGAAAAGCTACCTTTGCCCCTGATTTTGTCAGGTGGCTTACATTCAGAAAATGTTTTTGAAGCGATTTGCAAGGTCAAACCTTGGGCCGTGGATGTATCGAGCGGTGTAGAAAGTAGCAAGGGTGTAAAAGATGTAGCAAAAATTGCTGCGTTTATTAATCAAGCAGAGAGAAATGCGCATGACTGAGACAACACACGGCCAGCAATCCTATCAGCAGCCCGATTCCCACGGTCATTTTGGCCAGTTTGGCGGTATTTTTGTTGCCGAAACTTTGATTCCCGCGCTTGATGAGCTGCGTATCGAGTACGAAAAAGCCCTGCAAGATCCTGAGTTTGTTGCTGAATACCATAGCGAGCTCAAGCACTATGTTGGCCGCCCTAGCCCGATTTACCACGCCAAGCGTTGGTCTGAAATACTCGGCGGCGCGCAAATTTATCTGAAACGCGAAGACTTAAACCATACCGGAGCGCACAAAGTAAACAACACCATAGGCCAAGCGCTGCTTGCTCGCCGCATGGGCAAGAAACGGGTGATTGCCGAAACGGGCGCGGGCCAGCATGGCGTGGCGTCTGCTACGGTTGCGGCGCGTTATGGCTTGGAATGCATCGTGTATATGGGCGCTGAAGACGTGAGGCGCCAAGCCCCCAATGTTTATCGTATGAAGCTCTTGGGCGCTAAAGTTGTTGCCGTAGAATCTGGTACCAAAACGCTGAAAGACGCCATGAATGAAGCGATGCGTGATTGGGTGACTAATGTCGATTCAACCTATTACATCATCGGCACTTGTGCTGGCCCTCATCCTTATCCACAGTTGGTGCGTGATTTCCAACGGGTGATTGGCGATGAATGCAAGGTGCAAATGCCAGAAATGATAGGTCGCCAGCCAGATGCTGTGGTGGCCTGTGTGGGCGGTGGCTCTAATGCAATTGGAATTTTCTATCCCTACGTCGATGATTTATCTGTACGTTTGATTGGTGTAGAGGCGGGCGGGGATGGTATTGAAACCGGCCGTCACGCGGCTCCCCTTACTACCAACGCAAAAGTAGGCGTATTGCACGGCAATCGTACCTTCTTGATGCAAGACGAAAATGGGCAGATTAGCGATACCCACTCTGTGTCTGCGGGCTTGGATTACCCAGGGGTTGGGCCTGAACATAGCTACCTAAAAGACATCGGTCGCGCAGAGTATGTGGCGATTAATGATGATGAAGCGATTGCAGCTTTTCACGATCTTTGTCATTTTGAGGGTATCATTCCGGCCCTTGAGTCGAGTCATGCATTAGCGCATGCGGCCAAGATGGCTAAAACGATGTCAAAAGATCAAGTGATTTTGGTGAATTTGTCGGGTCGTGGTGATAAAGATATCCCAACATTGGCCCGCCTTACTGGTATCGAACTTTAATAACACCCCTGGATAGACCTATGTCCCGAATTCAAGCAACGTTTGCGCGTTTGCAAGGCCAGAATCGCCAGGCCTTGATCCCTTTTGTGACTGCAGGAGATCCGCATCCACGTATTACGGTTGGTGTAATGCATGCGCTGGTGGCGGGTGGCGCTGATATTTTAGAGCTGGGCGTGCCGTTTTCTGACCCGATGGCCGATGGCCCTGTGATTCAGCGAGCATCAGAGCGGGCGCTTTTGCATGGCGTTTCCCTGCGTCAAGTGCTGGGCATGGTCGCTGAGTTTCGCCAGACCAATACAGAAACACCGGTGGTATTGATGGGCTACGCTAATCCGATGGAAGCGATGGGCTATGAAGCATTCTCTAAGGCGGCGGTATTGGCAGGCGTAGACGGGGTATTAACCGTTGATTTGCCACCTGAAGAAGCCAAGGAGCGCGTCGACATCCTTAAGTCACACGGCATCGATCCCATCTTTTTGCTGGCCCCCACTACGCATGCATCCCGAATTAAAGCGGTTGCAGAGATGGCGGCAGGTTATGTGTACTATGTTTCGCTGAAGGGTGTAACAGGTTCGGCCAATCTTGATATTAAAGATGTCACTGAAAAACTCAGTGTTATCAAAGAATATCTCAATATTCCCGTAGGCGTGGGTTTTGGGATTAGTGATGCAGCAACGGCAAAAGCCGTGGCTGGTGTGGCCGATGCGGTTGTGATTGGCTCACGTTTAGTAAAAGAAGCTGAGGCGGGCGAAGAAGGCCTAGCTGATCGATTAACAGACTTTCTTACCGGCATTCGTGCCGCGATGGACACCGCACGCGCTTAAACAAGTGTTGATGGCCAGCGCAGAATACGGAGAACAGCATGCTGTTCTCCGTATACCTACAAGGCCTCATTTGCTAGTTTATTAAAGTGCTGCTGATGGAGAAATAACAATGAGCTGGCTGCAAAAACTGCTTCCGCCGAAGATTAAGATTCGCACTACGGTGACCAAGTCAGGTGTGCCTGAGGGCTTATGGCATAAATGCCCTGCTTGCAGCGCGGTTTTATACCGTACTGATTTAGAAAACAACTTAGAAGTATGCCCAAAGTGTGATTACCACAATGCGGTAGCCGCACGCCGCCGTTTGGATATCTTGCTCGATCAAGAAGGCCGGTTTGAAATTGGTGCTGAAGTCAAACCACTGGATGTGCTGAAATTTAAAGACAGCAAAAAATATAGCGATAGGCTGAGTGCTGCACAAGAAGCAACGGGCGAAGACGATGCACTGGTTGTAATGCAGGGCGCCATTTTAAATGTGCCGGTCGTGATGGCTGCATTTGAGTTTAAGTTTATTGGTGGTTCGATGGGTTCGGTGGTTGGCGAGCGCTTTGTTCGCGGCGTGCGGGTTGCTATCGAAAATAATATCCCTTTTATTTGTGTGTCAGCTTCAGGCGGCGCACGGATGCAAGAAGGCTTGAATTCGCTGATGCAGATGACTAAAACCAGCGCGATTTTAACCAAACTGGCCGATAAAAAACTGCCCTTTATTTCTATTCTGACTGATCCAACAATGGGCGGTGTTTCAGCCTCCTTTGCCTTTTTAGGTGACGTTGTAATGGCAGAGCCTGGCGCGTTGATTGGTTTTGCCGGCCAGCGTGTGATCGAGCAAACCGTTCGTGAAACCCTGCCAGAGGGCTTTCAACGCGCAGAATTCTTGCTGGAAAAAGGCGCTTTAGACATGGTGGTTGACCGCCGTGAAATGCGTCAGAAGTTAGCCCAATTAATGACACTCCTTTCTAAACAGCCTGCCCTTAACTGATGCCTACTCCGTTTGATTCCCTCTCCCTTGATGCGTGGCTTTCCTATTTAGAACAGCTTCACCCCAGTGCGATTGATATGGGGCTAACGCGCGTTGCCAGCGTGCGTGATGCGATGGGCTTAAAGCCTAATTTCCCTGTGTTATTGGTGGGGGGAACCAACGGTAAAGGCTCGGTGTGCACAATGTTATCGAACGTTTTACACGCGGCTGGATACAAAGTAGGCACTTACACCTCGCCGCATTTATTGCATTACCATGAGCGGGTGGCTATTAATTTGCAGCCTGCAAGTGACGCCGATATTGTGGCTAGTTTTCAAGCGATTGAAGCGGCACGTGGTGAAATATCCCTGACCTACTTTGAGTTTGGCACGCTCGCCGCAGTGCAGCAGTTTATGGCTGCAGGCGTGGACGTGGCGGTATTAGAAGTGGGTTTGGGCGGGCGCTTAGATGCGGTCAATGTTTTTGAACCCCTTGCTTCGGCGGTTGTGAACGTTGGCTTAGACCATCAATCCTACTTAGGCGACACGCGCGAGGCGATTGGCTTTGAAAAAGCAGGTATTTATCGAGCCAATAAAATTGCAATTTGTGCTGATCCTGAGCCGCCGCTGAGTTTGATGAATGAAGCACGGCGTATTGGCGCAAACTTGCAGCTTATCGGGCAAGATTTTGGTTTTGAAAAGCAGGCAGAAGGGCAGCAATGGACGTGGTGGAATAAAAACGGTGTGCGCCGCCATGCGCTGCCATTTCCCGCGCTGCGTGGGCAATATCAATTAGGTAATGCTGCGGTTGTGTTGGCCCTACTTGATGCCGTAAAAGATGTACTGCCGATCGGTATCGGTGATATAAAGCGCGGCTTGCTTGAAGTTGAGTTGGCCGCTCGTTTCCAAGTATTACCTGGCCGGCCTGCGGTGGTGCTCGATGTAGGGCATAATCCGCACGCGGCTAAAGTCTTACGGGCTAATTTAGATAGTATGGGTTTTTATCCAGTCACGCATGCGGTGATGGGGATGATGGCCGATAAGGATATTGCAGGTGTAGTGGCCTTGTTGGCAGATCGTATCGATGTATGGCATTTAGCGGCACCACAATTGCCGCGTGCGGCGAGTCCTGAGCAATTGGCAAAGATTGTCAGTAGCCTTACTCCTCATGCACAGATAAATATTTATGAGAATGTCGAACTTGCTTTCACGGCGGCCTGTAAGCTGGCTACAGAAAGTGATAGAATTCTCGCCTTTGGATCCTTTTACACAGTTGCTGAAGTTATGGCGACGCATGAGCGCTGAATATGCTTAACCGAAACACCAGCGAAGATTTGCTACAGCTTAAAAAACGTGCCCGTCGCCGCTTGGTGGGCGCTATTACCTTAGTGGTTTTTGCCCTGATTGTGTTGTGGACGGCACTTGATAGCACTCCACCACGCAATATCGCTGGTAGTAACAGCATAGAAATCATCTCTAGCTCTCCCGCTCTGCTGCAGCCTGTTGTAAAGGCTGCGCCTGAAGTGGCTTTAGTGGACACTGCAGAGGTGCCCGTTATTTTAACACCGCAGCCCGAGCTAGACCCCCCGCTTCAAGAATCAACGCCAACACCGGCCCCTCAGTATCGGGTGTCTAGTAGCACTCAGTCTGTTTTGCCTGGTAAGTTGGTGAGTCATCAAAAAAAAATAGTGATAACACCCGTCCCAACGCCTAAACCAACGCCTATTGCCGTGGCTGATCCCCAAAAAATATTAGATGGGCTGGATGCCATGCCTAGTAAGTCAGCGGCCCCTGCTGAAAAAACCCTACGTGATAAACGTTACTTTATTCAAATTGGCGCTTATGCCGATGGCGATAAAGCAGCACAAGTCGTCAGTAAGCTTAAAGCTGAAGGCATACCTGCCTATTCTGAAAAGGTAACAACAGAAAAAGGTGCATTAATGCGGGTTAGAGTCGGGCCAGTCAAAGACGAGGCGAAAGCACAAAGCTATCTTAAAAAAATGGGAGTGCTTGGCTTAAGCGGGCACCTATCTAGCAAATAGGTTGAACGATGACAGGTTTTGATTACACAGTATTAGGCATTATGGGCTTATCCATGCTGCTGTCAGTGATGCGGGGCTTGGTGCAAGAAGTGCTGGCTTTGGCGGCTTGGGTGCTGGCATTTTGGCTGGCGAGTCATTACGCCAGCGTGGTCGCTGTATGGATGCCGCAAAGTTTACCCAATGATGAGCTGCGTTATTTGGCGGGGTTTATCTTGATCTTCTTTGTGACTTGGGTGGCTTCCGCCATGTTGCGAGTGACGTTCAATCAATTTTTGCAAGCTACCGGCTTAAAACCGATGGATCGCTTGTTTGGTGCCGGTTTTGGCCTATTACGTGGCTTTTTATTATGCTTAACCCTGGTTTTAGCTGCTGGCTTTACCAGCCTACCTAAGCAAATGATTTGGCGAAATGCCATGTTTAGCCCCTTATTTGAAGAAGCAGCCGTGATGGCCAAGGTTTGGCTGCCAGAAGCGCTGTCTGCGCGCATTCATTACGATTGATTTTGGGTCGGTGCTTACCACCACTCTGTTTAAAGATACTGCCGTGATGGCCATTTTGGCTGCTATGCGTGCATTTGTTAGATTAAAGAACTAAAGGGGCACTCCGATGTGTGGCATTGTAGGTATCGTCGCCAAGACACCCGTTAATCAGTTGTTATACGATGGTTTGCTGGTTTTGCAGCATCGTGGTCAAGATGCTGCAGGAATCGTTACTGCGGAGGGGCTCACGCTCCATATGCACAAAGGGCAGGGCTTAGTGAGTGATGTATTCCGCACTCGCAATATGCGCTCTTTGATGGGGAACGCTGGGATTGGCCATGTGCGCTATCCAACGGCAGGCTCTGCCTCTAGCCTTGCAGAATCGCAGCCTTTTTATGTAAATAGCCCATTTGGTATTGTGCTGGCGCATAACGGCAACCTGACCAACGATAAGCAGTTGAAAGAAGATATGTACCGCACTGATCTGCGCCATATCAACACCAACTCCGATTCTGAAGCGCTGCTCAATGTGTTTGCGCATGAGCTGTCACGCCGTGTCACAGGGCCTCACCTGGATGCAGGCACTGTATTTGATGCGATCACCGCTGTGCACGAGCGGGTAAAAGGCGCTTATGCAGTTGTGGCAATGATTGCTGGCTTTGGCTTGGTGGCTTTCCGTGATCCTTATGGTATTCGCCCGCTGTGCTTAGGCACGCACGAAACACCAGAAGGCCTTGAATATATTGTTGCCTCAGAATCTGTGGCACATGATGTATTGGGCTTTAAATTTGAGCGTGACATTGCGCCAGGCGAAGCGGTATATGTGACTTTTGAAGGCGAATTCCATAGCAAGCAATGCCATGCCAATCCTGTGCTTGTGCCTTGCATCTTTGAACATGTTTATTTCGCCCGCCCAGATACCGTTATCGATGGTATTTCGGTGCACGAAGCGCGATTAAATATGGGTGAGAATCTAGCCGATAAAGTCGCCGCTGTGATTCCAAAACTTGATATCGACGTAGTTATTCCTATTCCGGATACCAGCCGTGATTCAGCCTTGCAATTAGCCAATAAATTAGGTTTGCCATATCGCGAAGGCTTTATGAAAAACCGCTATATTGGCCGCACTTTTATTATGCCAGGCCAAGCTAGCCGTAAAAAATCAGTGCGCCAAAAGCTTAACCCAATTGCGGTTGAGTTTCGAGGCAAGAATGTATTACTGGTGGATGATTCAATTGTGCGTGGTACAACCAGCCGCCAAATTGTACAAATGGTGAGGGATTGCGGGGCAACTAAAGTTTATTTAGCCTCCGCTGCGCCGCCAGTGATGTATCCGCATGTTTATGGTATTGATATGCCTACGCGTGCAGAGCTGATTGCAACGGGCCGTACTGATCAGCAAATCGCTGATGAAATTGGCGTGGATGCGATTATCTATCAAGAATTAGATGCTTTAATTGATGCGTGTAGTAAGGCCAGTGCAGGCAAGATTACTTCATTTGAAACATCCTGTTTTGATGGCAAATATATTACTGGCGATATTACGCCAAAATATTTGGATGAATTAGAAGCCAAACGTCTATCGCCTTTATCCGCTAAAGCGGGGGACGTTGCAGAAAGCCGTTTATTAGATATGAATATTGGCGTGGGTGAGCAGAATCTGCTTTAAGCAATTTCATATTTAAAACGCCAACCCTAGGGTTGGCGTTTTTTTGCTGAAGAGTAGAGGTACTTACAATATTAGAATTTTGCCAAATAAGAAAAACTGCCGTGGATAAGCGAGCCAAGAATCCCTTTTCGCTCATACTTTAATGGCCTTTGGGTTTGCTTGAACCAGCACGTTAAATTCACGGAAGCCTTTGGTAAAAAGCACGTTTTCTTTTTGTTTGACTATGGCTACTGGGTTGAAGGGCGAGCATCGTTGATGATCTCGTTGCTGTGTTTTACTCTTGAGATCAGCGCAAGTAATTTTTCTTGTAACTGATCCTCTTCGCGCTTGCCATCGCGGTACATGATAATGGGGCTAAAGATGGGCATCTCGCCCATAGCCAGTTGGGCTACATTATCTGGGCTAATGGTGTAGCGGCCCAGTGTTTGGGCCAGCGGCCAATCAAGATCTGGAAAGACCACGTAGGCCAGCTCAGAACAAACGATGCGCTCGTGCGTCATTACGTCAAAATTAAAATCGTATTCTTTGCCCAGCTGCTGCACTGCGGTGATTGCGGCATTGCGCTGGTAATCTTTACTTAATATGCGTTGATCGCGCAGCACGAGCAGATCATCAATATTCATAAAGTGATCGAGCGTACTCAGGGTGACGCCAGAGCCCCCTATGTCAGACTAGTTGTCGCTTCTGAATTTTCTTTCTTTTGAAAAAAACAGAGGCATTCACCATGCAAAAAACCACGTATTCTGACGACTTTAAGCAGCAGGCTCTGAGCAAGGTTTACCA
>Ga0247722_10000523_pt1 | contig 23404 bp, 51 predicted proteins | sample MSEWelMarce3H_FC_FD_189094 | JGI IMG/M metagenome (GOLD analysis project Ga0247722, IMG submission 189094) | Subsurface sediment microbial communities from gas well in West Virginia, United States - MSEEL Well Study Marcellus 3H_FC | ecosystem: Environmental > Terrestrial > Deep subsurface >... | reverse complement strand
GAGTCTGCTATGTCGTATGTCTTTCCTATGACGAGGCCTTCTGTGTTGGTGCTGAATCCTATATCCAGTGTATGGCATACCATCTTCATATAGCCTAGATCCATATTATGGCAAGCGCGCCCAACACAGATGTCCATCTATATTCACCACGAGTATCTTGTAGGTCGTGCTCGGTCTTCTTCCGTCGCAGCGAAAGAACTCATACGAGTCTGCTATGTCGTATGTCTTTCCTATGACGAGGCCTTCTGTGTTGGTGCTGAATCCTATATCCAGTGTATGGCATACCATCTTCATATAGCCTAGATCCATATTATGGCAAGCGCGCCCAACACCACCATCGATATAAGGACAGCGCCGCTGATTTTTAAAATCCTAAACCACATATCTCCTTTTTCGCCATCGTCGCTTAAGGCCATGTATCCAGAAATCGCTATGATAGAAATCATCGCGAAAATCAGAGTAAAGTAAATCTTGAATAGCATCATTTTTTTATAGTTGTTGGTTTAGTTATTCATTTTTTCTTGATACTCTTCCATTATCTCGCACTCTTCTTCATAAGTTCCCACAGCGTCGTCTAGCCACTCAATCTGTTCGGCGGTATAGTCGTCCCAGCTGTTCCACTCGGCATGCAGCACAAATTTTCTGCCATCGTCCATCATGCCATCATATTGATAGCTGGCGGACATCATTTCTTCGCTTGCGTAATCTATTTTCATATCTTTTTGTTTTTGGTTTATCTCTATATTCCCAGCTCTTCTATCCTAAGCTGCCTATGCTCGTCCAGAGAGACGAAGATCTGCTCGTCGCTCCATTTGTAGACGAAGTTGATTATACCGCCTCTGTCGTCTTCTATGTCCGTATAGTATTCTACCATCTCGTATCCGCGATATGCCTTTCCTTTCGTCAGAGCAAGGTTGCTGGGATTGACGCATACCAGGGTTTTATTCGGAGCTAGCTTTTGTATCTGATTCGCTATTTCCATTGCTTTATACAGTTTCTTTCGGAAAAAGACCGCAATTCCGGCATCTCGCGGTAAAGTCTCCTGCTGCGTATCTCATGCATCCGCATTTCATGTCTCCGAGGTTTGGTTCTTCGAATGTTCTTTTCGAGCGCATAGACTTGTATTCCTCTAGAGTCAGTATCTCCTGCTTAGGCTTCTGATTGTCGGATAGGTTCTTCATATCTTTTTTGTTTTCTTTTCTTGTTATTCTGCGCATAAGCGCCTCTATAAGTGCTTTCATATTCTTTTATTTTATGCTAATATACGGAAAGTTTTTTCATATTCCCAAATCTTTTAGCCTTTCTTCTCTTTCTTCTGCTTTCGTCATGACCTGCATGCAATCGTCGCCATATCCAGATACTTCTCCGCGGTCGTTGGCCACCTTGTATATCGGTCCCGAATAGTCGTCGTATCTAGATGGCGAGAAAGGAATATGCACAACCTCTATGACGTCGTATGCCTTTCCTATTGTTAGCGGAAGGCTGCCATATTTGTTGTGCCTACTGGTGTTCATGCATATCACTTTCATATACCCGATCTTACTTCTTTCTAAAGACGGTCAGCCCGTCTAGGTCGATGGCTTCTATCTCTTCCGATATAGAAGAAAGGATCTCGCCTTCTCCCAATCCCCAGCTCTTGTTCTCTACTAGCAGAGCGCCTTCTCGCATTTCGGATATTACCTTTAGGTAGAAATCTCTAAGCTTGTCCGCGTCTCTGAAAGGAGTATAGCTGTATACGATGTCGTATCCGGCATAGTTCTGGTCCATCAGGTCTCCTTTTACTATCTCCAATCTTCCTTCCCAGAAATCCATAAGGCTTGCTTCTAGATAGTCTGTATATCTGACTTGCTTTTCTATTCCTGCGAAAGAATAGTCTTTGCAGATCTCTTTCGATTGAAGATAGATGTCGAATATCGCCGTTCCCAATCCGATTCCGCAGTCGCATATCTTTCCCGAATGGGGTATAAGCCCTAGGTCGTCTAGCCTTTTCAACAAGAATATGTTTTGGTCTAGATTGCTCTGTATATAAAGCCACTCTCCGTTTCCGATCTTGCTTGTAAACATGTCTGCTATCTCGAACTCTTTTGCTTTCTGATAGTATTCTATAAGGATAGGATTTGGCTCTATTATGATAAGTGGTGACAATCCAAGTGTTTTTCTTTCACTCATATGTATTTGATTCTTTTTTTTGCAGTAGCTGCTAGCCTATTATACATTAAAGGCCTTCTTTTGTTTTCTGCTACCAAGAATACCTGACACATTCTATGCCGTTTCGGTCCCATATCTCGTATATCGCTCTGAGGAAAGGCTCTAGCCATTCTTTTCCGTCTTCTTTGGCCCATTCCAATTTCGACTCGAAGTTTTCTCCCAGGTCGTTTTCTATTATGTGGTCGTTTATCACGTTGCTCTCGAAGTATTCCAGCCATTCGTCCCAGAGGTCTTTATGTTCGCCGCCTGCTATCATATGGTATTCTCTGAAGAATCTTTCGTCTATTCCCATCTCTTTGCATATCTCTCTTTTTATGTCGATCCAGTCGAACGCCTCTATGATTCTGCATTCCATTCTCTTTTTTGTTGCCATTCTTTTTTCTGTTTGATGTATTTGTATATAGATTCACGAGAGATCGATTCGCTTATTGTTCGCACGCCTCGGCACCTTTGCTCTCTCTCTGTCGATATATTGTGCTTTTCCTGCGATGACTGGCTTGTTCTGAATAGATTGCGCCAGCGAAATTTCAGGAATCTGCCTTTCATGCTCTATGGCGAAGATACGGATTCTCTCTATATGAACCAAGTTTATTCTGTCTATAGAGTTCCGATTGTCGGAAGACCGCCTTGGCCCCTGGCCGGCAAGTGCCGATGGATCTTATAAGAGTACCTTCTAGCCGGAGATTGCCTTGGCACCTGTTCGGAATCGAATTAGGAACGGCTGACGCCCCCCACTGGAGCTAAAAAAAATTTCGCATGGCTATCGCCAATAAAGTTCGGGGGCGATTTGCATATCTAACAATCGAAAGCGATAGAAGAAATCAAAGTCAGGCGGCGCAAGAAAAAGTGAAGGTATGATATACTCTGAAGGATATTATAGCGTTTTAAAATAAATATATATACATGATGAAATGGATTAAATTTTTCGAGGCATTCAATAGCTTGGACCTAGTAGAGGTGTGCGAGGATATAAGGTCGATAGCATACGAGCTGGAAGACGACGGGTATGAGATAAGCATCAAGCTTCTGCTAGACGCGAAGGAATGGACCGTTACGAGGATCGACGTGGAACAGTATGACAAGGAATTGATGGCACCTCTCGCTATCATACTCGAGATAAAGTACCAAACTAAGTACCAAAAAGTGAGCGCTTTCGCATTGTCGCGTGCACAAAGGAAAATCGGAGCAGGCGATGAGCCAAACCAGAAGACTCAAGTAGAAGAAGACATCGAAAGGTTCGTAGAGCTTCTGGATACACATCTAGACTATATTCCTGGAAGGATATACGCTACGTTCGACTACGACATAATGATAATGCTAGATTCCTAGCTCTTTCAATTTCTCTGCTCTTACTTCTGATATGTCGACGAAGTATTCTGCACTATACTTTCTAAACTTGCCATCTTCACAAGAGACTATATAGTATGGCTCGCTGGGCTTCATCCCAGGCTTTGGGTAGAGGTCGCATTCGTATATCTTTCCTTTTATCAATATGTGATCAACACCACCGATATAGTTTGACATACTAACATCTATTTTAGATTGACATATCATATTCCTAGCTCTTTAAGCTTCATCTCTCTTAGCTCTGACTTTGTATAGAACCATTTATCCCAAGCAGAATATGATCGCTTGTGTTCTTCAATATGATGATGAGTATTGAATGTAGCGAAGCTAAAATACTCTTTATTCTTAGTTTCGTCTATAAAATCTTTCGCTGTGCTATTCATGACAATAGATATATAGCGGGCTAGCACCTCGCTCACTCTATACTCGGAACCCTGGATCATCTGAATGCGTGGTACAAACTGATGCTCGCTGTCAATCGTTTTCTTGCAGATCAATATGTCTCCAACCTTGAAATCTTCTTTCATATGCCTATCGATTTTAGCCGCTCGTCTCTTTTATATCTGACAAAGTCTTCCTCGTCTGTTATGAAGTGCTTTTCCAGCTCTTCTAAAGTCATGTAGACGAATCTGGTTCTTTCCTTATAAGAAAGCTTCCAGCTATTCTCTATGACATTTCCTTCAGCGTCAAACACGCCAACCCATTCGTCTTCCAGGCACAATCCCCAGCCTTTCTTGTCAGTCGCTGCGTTGTATTCCATATTGCCTTGTCCTTTTACTCGATATGTGCTACCAGCGCGAAGCCCTTCGATTGGCTCGATGCAAACGACTGACATACAATCCCATCTCTTTTCTCCTATACAAAATATCTTGTTTTTCATATTACATAGCGAGCCCGCATAGGATTAAGATAGTAATGATAGCAACTACTACTTTTTGCAAGAATGATCTTTCGTCCATGGCGTTTTGTTTTTTGGTTATGTTTTTATCTTCTACAAATATACTATATTTTTCGACGCGAACAAGAAATATAAATCAAAACTTTTTTAAAATATAATATATAATAGGGATGCCTTCGCGATAAGCGATTGTATATAAAAATAAAATATCACTATATGATAAATTACATTTCGATAGCACAGATTATCGTTTCTTTATCCGTCTTCTATGTCTGGATATTCCGATACAACAACATAGTCGAAGAATTCTTGAAGTTCGGTCTTAGCGGTCTGGTCAGAAACACCACAGGAGTAGCCAAGGTTTCCATAGCGACGCTTATGCTCGCGGGAGTTTGGATCCCATCGCTTTCTGTCATTCCTGCAGTAGCCATGAGCTTTATGATGATAGCAGCACAATTCTTCCATTTTAGGGCGGACAGTCCTCTTCCGAAGAGAATTCCTTCTTTTATCTTGCTAGCGCTATGCGTCTATATATATCTCGCATAATATGATATACCATATATGCGTGTTTATATCAAGCCTTTCTTTTTTGGCTTATGTCATATCCTACTTCGTGTCGCCTTTTATGAAAAGCGAGTTCAAAAGGCTTGGCCTGGAGAATATAGGATTTGTTGCTATAGCATTGGAACTTCTAGGATCGATTGGATTATTGGCAGGATTGGCATGCAAGCCGATCCTGCTTTTTTCTTCCGCGGGACTGGCGCTGCTTATGCTTATAGCGGTCTTGTTTAGAATAAGGCACAAGGATGGAATATGGATTTCTTTGCCAGCGATCTTCTATATGCTTTTGAATCTATACATATTCGTCGAAACGATGTAATTTTTATATTACACCATAATCCTTTAATATTTGAATATGATGTTCCTTCCATATTTTTTTCGAAACTTTTATCGAATTGGTTTTTATGTATTTCCATCCATGATAATACGCACCTAATTCTCTTTTCAATACATTTTTACCATATTCATAAGGACATATATTATGTTTATAGATATAATCTCTAAATGTTAGAAAATGTCCATATTCATGTAAGAGAGTTAAAAACATATTCTCATTAGATTGTTGAGAATTAACATATATTATTTGTTTCAAAAAATTAAATCTACCACCAATATCGCCAAATTTTGAACTATCTATAATCTCAACTTTTATATCATTTTCAATTTCTAACATTAGAAGTCTAAATTCATTTTCATAAAATATTTCAACTTCTCTTTTAATTTCTAAATAATTATACATATTAAATTTTTTATCTCTACAGTAATTTGTTTAGTTTGAATTCTCTTAAATCTATTAAATCTTCGTTTCTTATAAGTATGAAAAAGTTCCCTATAAAGTATTCGTATTCGTGCAGTCCATATTCGCCGATATCTAGCCCAAACTTTTTTTCGAAAAGCTCTATCATGAATTCGACATTTCTCTCGTCAAGAATCTTTTCTTCTTCTTCGGAAAGATCCACGATTGCTATGACAGAACCACTGTGCTTTATTCCTATCCTATACATTTTTAAAAATATTATGAAAGAACGATGCTCAGAGCATGCGTTCTCTTGTCTTTTATCCTGCCTATTATAGTCGAGTAGTCATATCTATACATGTCGCAGCCGCAGCCGCAAGAGTCTCCAGAGGTCCTGCTGATCACCTTGTCGCCGATTATGTATGTCTTTTTTTCTGACCAGATATATCCGTCTTCAGAATAGTCTTTGTTCTTTTGGCAGTAGCGAACGTAGTGTTCCGCTTTCTTTATGGTGTTGAATACTATCATATTGTTAAAAAAACGCCGATTCGCCTTCTTTTGAATCAAAATTCAGAATTTGGATTCGAAGGCTCGCCCGGCGCTGTGCGAAACAAGCAGAGAGGCAAGGTCATGCTTGGAGTTTCCCTATCTTGCATAGGGTTGGGAGCAGAGTCCCATTATTTTTATTTGAATGCGGGAATTCCTGTGATGTCCGCACCTGTTATCAAAAGATGTATGTCATGCGTTCCTTCATATGTGATAACCGATTCTAGGTTCATCATATGCCTCATTATCGAGTAGTCTCCTGTTATTCCCATTCCGCCTAAGATCTGCCTTGCTTCTCTGGCGATGTTAGCCGCCATTTCAACGTTGTTTCTCTTTGCCATCGATATTTGAGTGGTCGTCGCTCTTCCTTCGTTTTTCAATACGCCTAGCCTCCATGTAAGAAGCTGCGCTTTCGTTATCTCTGTTATCATTTCTGCGAGCTTTTTCTGCTGCAGCTGCATCGCAGCAATCGGCTTCCCGAACTGGATTCGCTCTTTAGAATATCTCAAGGCGGTATCGTAGCAGTCCATCGCGGCTCCGATCGCACCCCAAGCTATTCCGTATCTTGCGGAATCCAAGCATCCAAGCGGTGCTCCTAGTCCCGATTTGTTCGGCAGAAGGTTTTCTTTTGGCACCTTTACGTTGTCGAAGCAAAGCTCTCCTGTCGAGGAAGCTCTAAGAGACCATTTCCCGTGCGTTTCTGGAGTGGTGAACCCTTCCATTCCTCTTTCTACGATAAGGCCGTGTATTCTACCCTCTTCGCTTTTTGCCCATACTACCGCTATGTCTGCGAACGGCGCGTTCGATATCCACATCTTTGCTCCGTTCAGAAGATAGTGGTCTCCTGCATCTTTGAAATTCGTTATCATACTTGACGGGTCAGATCCGTGGCTTGGCTCTGTAAGGCCAAAGCATCCTATCATCTCTCCTGTCGCCAGCTTAGGCAGGTATTTCGCTCTCTGCTCTTCGCTGCCGTATTTCCATATAGGATACATTACAAGCGATGACTGCACTGAAGAAGTAGATCGTATTCCCGAATCTCCTCTCTCGATTTCCTGCATTATTAGTCCATATGATATCTGGTCTAGCCCAGCTCCTCCGTATTCTTCTGGTATATAAGGGCCGAATCCGCCTATATCGGCAAGCCCTTTTAGGATCTGCTTTGGGAACTCTGCTTTCTGTGCGTATTCTTCGATGATCGGAGAGACTTCTTTCTTTACCCATGCTCGGGCAGAGTCTCTTACCAATTTATGCTCTTCTGTCAGAAGGTCGTCTAGCAGATAGTAGTCAGGCGATTGGAATTGGTCTTGCATATTGATTTTTTATTTTTTTATATTATATAGAAAAAACCAGGCAATGTTTCCTATCGTTATTTTTTTTACAAATATACAAAATAATATATAACTAAGAAATATATAAAGCAAATTATGGAAAGAAATAAAGGATTCGTCCAGGCAGAAATCGACGCTCTCAATATCGAAAAGTTCAGATGCGTTGCCGCGAATGACTTGGAAGGAGCGTCTAAGGTGCAGCTTGAGATAAACAAGCTCAGAAAAGATCTGGTAGATAGATCTACAGAAATCGACTCGCTGAATATCATAAAATACAGATGCCTTGCCAATAATGACTTGGAAGGTGCGTCTAAGGCACAGCTTGAGATAAACAGGCTGTCATAGTGCCTTCATATTATTCTATTCCTAGATTCCTAAGCTTCTTTTCTCTTACCTTCGACAAGTCGTGTATCGCGTATACCGAGTTCATCGTTATCAGCACGCATTCGTCTATTATCTTAACCACTCTCGAGGTCCTCCAATTTCCGTCTATACCGTATGAAAGTCCTATGACAGGATCGCCATCCTGGATTCCTTTTATGGAAATCTCTTCGGTTTTCCTCATGCTGACCTTTCTGGCACTGCCTACTATAGACCTGGCCGCCTTCATAAAGGAATATTCTTCGCTGCAGTTTTCTTTCAATATGCAGACATAGCAGTCCCAAGGCTCTCCTACTCCGTCTACCGCCATTATCATAGGCTTGCCTTCGTTCGTAAGGTGCAGTATCGTTCCTATCTTGAATACTTCTACTTCGCTTTTCATCTCTGTTTCTTTTTTTTCTATGATTATATATAATCGGATATGTCTGGTTTGTTTTATCGGATATTTATTTTAATATATATTATATGAAATATCTAAAGAAATATATGCGCTTCGAGTCCGGGGATAATTTGCGAGGCGAGCTAGACACAGAGTATATAGAAGACGTGATTCGTCCGCTGAGGCAAGACCTTGGAATCGAATGCGAATTGAAAGTGGGGCTATACAGCATATCGGTCTCGATCAACAAGTTCAAAGCAAGGATAGCGTCGAGCGACGAAGACCTTGCTCGAATTCCGCTGTATAGTAAATTGTATAGTGGTGAAGAATACATGGTTTCTTTCCGCGACGACACGGGTTCGTTTTTCTCGATCCATACCTCGGGCAGAAAAGAATTTATAGGAGGACGTCATATTTCACCAATCGGCTTCGCTTGGTCCGACATAAGCGGCGAGATGTTTCATCTGATATCATATATGGAAGGAGAAGGATATCGCTTCGGTGGCAACGACAATTTCGGAATCAAAATTGTAGAGATATTAAATCAAGGAGCCACTATAGATTCGGAAAGGAATCCACAGAGTACATACAGGACCTTCAGCATAGGCGACGAAGCAGAGCTTGAAAAGCTGGATCCTGATATGAGGATCGCTACAGTGAGAATCGTCTTCAGCTAAAATAAAAAAGTCAGATAAAATCTGACTTTTTTTATTTATAAATCAATAGCTTCTTCTATATCTCTTATCGATTGCCATACTGGTCTCCAAACAGAATCATACGCAATTTTTCGGATTTCATCGGATGCAGAAGCCTTTGCGAGAATTCTCATCGATTCGTCTATCGCTTCTATGCGTTCCATAATCCTTTCATGCGTTGGATTTCCTAATTTAGATTCTAGTCCCACCATGTCTGTATGTTTTCTTCCATTATCTTGAAAAGAAGCTTGTGTGCTCTTTCCTGGTTTATATAAGCGATATTCATAGCGATTGTTTTCTTGTCTTTTCCAGAAATCGAGCCTTCGCCATTCAGTACTCTTTTGTATATCAGCGGATACTTTTTGAAGTAGTCGTCATATTTCTCCCAGATGCATTCGCTTTGATATAAGCTGTTTCCTTTCCATTCAGAATCGCTGTCGTCGATAATCTTCTCGAACCAATGTCTGTCTTCTGAATAGTCCATATATTCCATGACGTAGAAATCGTCTTGGCATATCTGTATCAATTTGGTACATAGCATCATTCTGCGCGCGTCTCTCAGCGCGGTCGTGTGCCTGTTCCTAGTTCCGATATATTCTGCTTGCTGCTTTAGCTTGTGCTTTAGTATCTCGTAGATGAATGAGTGGTCATACGACCGGTCTTTCCAGACAACAGGAAGCCAATAGGCAAGGTTTTTGAGTCCTTGCCTGATATTTAGGAAAACTGGTCTGGCTTCGTATCTCCACCAATATTCGATCTTTGATATCATTGGAAATCGATTGAATATTGAGTTTCGAACTCGCCGTTTTTTACCAATTTTTCGTCGATTTCTCCCATCTGAATTTCTCCTTCGAAATATTTGACGCAAGAATTGTAATATTCTTTTCTCTCGCCATATACCAACTCGCCAAGAGCGTTTAGCGCTTCTTCTGACAAGCCAGAATCTTCGTCTTGGTCTACAAGTGTTTGCATGTTTTGTGAAATATAGACGAAGAATTCTTGCTCTGTCGAGCCTTTGAAATCAGGGAACCAGCTGCTGTCTATCTCTACTGGAGTCGTAGCGTTGTGCGATGTGTAGATTTCTGTCGTTCTAAAATGTTTTTTCATGTTGTTTTTAGTTTAGGATTATTGGTGTTCTTCCATCTGTGATAATAATTCTATTTTCTGAGGTTCTGATTGCTTCGATCCATTTTTGTTGAAGCACCTCTTTTGTCAATCCTGCGGATTTGATTCTATCGGTTTCTGCGTCAATTCTAGCTTTTTCTTGGTATAGCTTAGACGTCTCCAATTCGTTCCTGACTTGGTTGGCTTTTTGGATCGCGTTGTTTCGTGCCTCAATAGCTTCCGCCATAGATTTAGGAGGAGTTAGCCCAGATGTCAATGTATTTAATGTAAAGTATTTGCTTACGAATTTAGAAGCCAGCGTTTTTTCGACTCTTTTCTCAAACGTGTTCAAGTTGTTCATAAGAGAATCCGTAGTATAGTTTCTCGCTTCTTCTCTGAATGTGTCTGTCACCAATTTGTTTAGCACGTTTTCTTCTACGTTGTCTAAAAATCCCTCGCCGGTTCCAAGATGCTTGTAGTTCAAAACGATATTAGGGCCTTTTGTTCTCGTCACTTGATATGAATAGCTAGGGTCGATTGTGAACACACCTGCGTCTTTTGCTGATACCCTTACCGCATCGACATCCGCCTTTTGCTCGAACATAGGGACTTGATAAAGCTCTGATCCTGGGCCTAGCGGCCCTTGAGCCCCAGTCACGACGCTGAATGATTCGATTCCGTTCCTGCCATAATCTGTCATAAGAACTCCTTCGTAATTTGGTTCAGGCCTATTGCAAGACGCCAAGAACAACACACCGACTAATAAAGCTAAAGTTTTTTTCATATTTATTTATTTATTTATTTATTTATTGTTAAAGAATTTTTCATAAGGGAATAGTATCAAGACAACCAGACAAGCGATTAATGTGACGAATACCGACATAGGGTATTCGCTTCTGAAGACCATGATGTTGCCGATAATCATCAAAGCAATCATTATCGCGAAAAAAAGCGACTTTAGTAAGTTTTTTCTCATATTAGTAAGTTATATAAGTTGTTTAGATTACAAATATAGTGATTTTTTAGATATCTATTCTTTTATGGTGCTAATTTTATCGATTTTTTCGCAGATTCTCTTGATAGAGTTCGCGCGTCTTATCACTGAAAGCTCTTGCTTTACTTCGTTCCAGTCTATATAGGATCCGTCTTCGAGAAAGTAAAGCATAGGCAGATATTGCGAAATCGATTCCATCGCGACGTCGCAAGCATCTTCTTTGCTCATTCCATCGTTGATATGAATCAGATGATCCAATATCTGAGATGCTCTATCCTTGCTCTTGTTTTCTTTTTTGGATATATCTGTCATTACTCTATCTTTACGACAATCTTGTTCTTCATAAACGAATCTACGCGGCTGTCTACAGTCATGCTTGATTTGTTTGGGTTTAGCTTCCAGAATTCGTGGCGGATGCATTGCACCATGTTGAACGATTCTCTGCAAGACTCGTCTACGTTCGCGTTGTATATTCCCCAGCTGCCGTTGACTCCTGTGGATCTGTCTTGTATAAGGTGGTTTCTTGCGGCGGCTAGCATCTCGTCTGCTTCTTCTCTTATCTGATGGAATCGAGAATAGTCTGTACTGAGCTTAACGTCTTTTAGTTCTTTCCATTCTTTCTCTTCGCACCACATTTTCTTTACCGGGTCTACCGATCCGTTTATGAGCGCTTTTCCGTCTTTAACTTCGAGAATTTCGCCTTGAGGGGTTCTGTCGCCAACCTCTGGATCTTTCTTTGGAACGCATTTGTTGTATAGGTGCTCTTCGAAAGTTGGGTGGTTTTTTATTTCCGTGAATTGACCGATGCCGACTCTGCTATAGAAGTCGAGTGCTTTTTGTATGAGCCGAAGCTGTTCTTCGCTGCATTCTATGTGGCATTTTTTCATGGCTGTTTGTTTTTATTGTTCTATGCGAATATACGGATATATTTCTAATAAGCGAAGTATCTAAGTCCCAATATCGGGTCATAGTAGAAATATATTGTCAAATCTCTATCTTCTTCTTTCCAAAGCCTTACCATAATGATGTTTTTTAAGTTTCTATTCTCCTAATATTTTGTTCAGCACGATTTCTCGTATCTCTTCCTTCGACATGAACATAGATTTGTCGTAGTAGCATTCCTTTCCGTCGTCGTTGACTACACGGTATGACTGCACCTTGCTGTTGTCGAATCTGTCGTATCTCGTCTTGATTACTTCGTATTCTTTGTCAATAGTCAAGCTTAGCCTATCCTTGGTCGGTCCTGTTTTCTTGCATATCAATTTCATGTCGATTGTCCTAATATATTTCCTTGTATATTTTTATTCATAGAATCAATTCCATTATAGCGTCTCTCTTGTCTCCCTTGCTTTCCTGCTGTGTGACAAAAGCTTCTTCGAACATCTTAGCGTTTGATTCAGAAGAGTCGTGGTATGCTATAAAGTGTCCTTCTATGCCTCTGTATCGATATCTTTCTTCTAGCTCTTCTGTGCTTCCGTATTGAGTAACCGCCAGCCTTCCTGAAATTCCTTCTATACACTTTACCATTCCGCTTTTCACGGATATCACGCAGCACCAGTAGTGAAGCATCTCAGAGAATCGGTCTCCTCTCTTTGGCTCGAGTAGTGCCTTCTTTGTCTTATGTTCGCATATCTCCATCTTTATCTTCTGTTATCGAGTCTTCGATGGTCCAATAGACCGCGTCGTCGACAGAGCGCCATAGCGCGTTGTTTATCTCTTTGTTGATTCTATACCAGATCATATTTTCCTAGCTTCATGCCCATAAAAATTCGTTTTCGTCGTCTTTTCTAAGAATGTCTTTTATTTTATTCTCTCTGATAAAAGCGTTCATTATAGATTTTACCTCTCTGAAATATCGGTTGTATATCTCTTGTCTGCGAGGGCTTCTCCAATCGTTTCCTGGTCTTATATCGCTTCGCTCTATTTCTTTGTCTATTTTTTCAATGCACCAAAAAAGGTATATATCGTTCTCTCGATATAAGACAATCTCGTTGCTTGATGTTCGGCATATCAAATCATTGTCGAAGAATCCGTCTGTCCTCATGGATTCCGACATAGGCATCTCATGTAAGACGAATAGAGTTGTGTTGTTGTTTAGCGGTATGATTCTCATTTGGAAGCTTTTAGATTGCTAAAGCTTACCGCATTCCCTTAATTTGTCTCTGAGAGTCATCGCAGGAGGTTCGGCGGTAGGCACAGGAGAAGTTTTTTTCTTTCCGCTCAATTTCTCTACGAGAGAAAGAGTTTTGTTCTTGCTTTTCAATTTCTCTACGAGAGACATCGATTGCTTTACCTCGGTCGGATTCGATTCCGTAGCTTTTTTGATTTTCGTGATTTGATACCCGAATTGGTGGGCAATCCAATTTGCTAATTTGATCATGTTGTTTTCTTTTTTTGTTGTATTCTTTATCTCTTACAAATATATTAAATTTATTCATAGAATGAAAATATAAATATATTTTTTTATAATAAAAGAGCAGCATCTTTATTTTCCAATACTTCCGCGTCGAGCTTGTCGAGCTTGTATCTTTCTATTATAGAGATAAGCTTTTTGTCGTATCTTCGATCCGTCGCGTATCCGGCTGCCTTCAATCCTTTCGCCCACGCTTTGTAGTCGTCTATCTTCAATTTGAACAGGCTGGCATACCAAGATCGGTCTTTCAAGAACAGCGAATGGTCCTTGTATGATTCTAGAGGATGTTGGTATTTTCTGAAGCACTCTTGCGGAGAGTCGTCGTCATGCCTAACACTAGGTCCTTTCCATCCTTTGTGACATTTTATCCCAAAGTGGTTGTTGGCGTCCCTGCTGAGTATTCCTGTCCCTGCTGACGATTCCAATATTCCTTGAGCAAGTATTATGCTGCATGGTATTCCAAACTCTTGCATGTTGGCTTTCGCGACATCTTTGAACTGCTCGATGTATGCCAGTATCAGAACACTGTCTGCTGTTTTGGCTTTCTTGGTAGTCTTTTTTCTTGGCGAGTGGTCTTTCGTTTTTTTTCCGGCAGGCCTCGCCGCTTCTCTCTTCACTTCAAATCTCGCAGTGATCATCTCGTTCTTCGAAGAAGAGCTGTAACCAAGCATCAGCATAGCTATCGTAAGCACAATTTTTTTGGTCATTTTAGTCATTTTCATTTTTCTCATCTATTGTTATATTCGATTATCACGGATAGTTTACACATCCGTTAATGTGCGGTCTGCTCTTTAATATATATTGTAATAAAAAAAGTTTAAGATATGAAGAATCAAGAATGGAAATACAGCCAGAAGGCTGAAGACTCATGGCAAGTATTGAGAATGCAGAGCGAGTTTATAAAGGGATTCGACGAATTGTCGGAGCTTTCTCCATGCATATCCGTGTTTGGATCTGCCAGGACGAATAGCGAAGACCAATATTATTTGGAGGCAGTTACTTTATCCAAGCTTATCGTCAAAAATGGATATGGAGTCATAACCGGTGGTGGTCCAGGGATAATGGAAGCAGGAAACCTAGGAGCCTATGGCAAGAAAGACAAGTCTATCGGATTACAAATCGAGCTTCCTTTCGAGGCAAGTGCCAACGAATACATAGATAAATTAGTGACTTGTAGGTATTTCTTCACTAGAAAGGTATTCTTTTTGAAATATTCTCAGGCATTCGTCGCTTTTCCTGGAGGATTCGGAACGCTTGACGAATTGTTCGAGACGATAACATTGGTTCAGACCGGTCATATGAGGATGGTTCCTATCGTTCTTGTTGGAAAGAAATACTGGAAAGGAATGGTCAAATGGATCAAGGACACCATGCTTGTGGATGGAAAGATATCCAAAAGCGATTTAGATCTTTTCAAGGTAGTAGATACGGCGGAAGAAGCCATGTCTTACATACTTTCGAAGATCGAAGAGAACAAGGCCAATTTCTAGGCCTTGTTTCTTATGTCTTTTATCGCTTCTCTTATCATGAAAGCGATGATGGCCACGAAGCTTGTAGCTGATCCCGACAATATCAGTGCGATCATTGTCGCTGGATATGTGCCTTCGCAAGGCAGCTTGAGCAGAGTCCCTGCCATTGCCATGAGAAATGACGAAAAAAGCATTGTTGTTCCTAATATTCCTGTTAGAGCGATAAATCTTTTCATGTTTGTTTTTTTATAGAGCAAATATAGTCGTTTCTTTTTATTAATATATATGTATGACAAAAAAATTATATTAAATGTCTTTTAATTTTTCACCTAAAGTAGTTACAGATGGCTTAGAGATATACTTAGACGCAGGAAATCCAAAATCCTATGTTAGCGGTTCAAGTACTTGGTATGATCTAAGCGGAAATAATGTGAATGGTACTTTAACGAATGGTCCCACTTTTAGCACTGAGGCCAATGGTTGTATAGTGTTTGATGGTATTGATGATATTGTTACTACAACATTCAATACTATACAAACTAGTAGAACTTTTGAAATTTGGGCAAATAGGACCGAATCTGCAAATGCTTACAATATGATGGCGGGTATGTATCTGCCTTATTTCTCATTTCATACTGGGGTTGTTTCTGGTCACGATTTTTTACACTTTTCGGATTCCGTAGGTGGATCTCAACGCCATCTATATACACACGATGGTGGTCTTGGTCTATCGGGCCCTTTTTTAGTTAACAATAAGTGGTACTGTTTTCATTTTGTAACTTCATTTGATGGTGTTAATACTACTATGTCCTCGTATAGCGATGGAATCTTTAGAGGTAGTGCGACATATAGTGGTTCGCCAGTAACAAATACAGTATTAAATTTATCGATAGGTAATTGGAGGACTGGTATAATAGATTATCCATTTAGGGGTAAAATATCAATATTCAAATATTATAACAGAGCGTTATCTGCAACAGAATTGCGTCAGAACTATAACGCAACAAAAACAAGGTATATATAATGGCAGGAAATATAGCACCTAAAGTGGTTTTGGATGGTTTACTAATGTATTTAGATGCTGGTAATACAAAATCCTATATTGGTAGTGGAACAACTTGGACTGATATTTCTGGTAAGGGTAAAAATGCGGTTTTGGTAAATGGACCAACTTTTAGTTCTTCTAATATTGGAAGTATTGTTTTTGATGGTATTGATGATTTTGCTAGTATTGTCACAACACCTAAATGGTTTCCAATGTCTACTAGTGCATTTACTTTAGATGTTTGGGTTAAAACAAATGGTTTACCTACTGGAAATATAAGTGGTTTAATTAGTTTAACTTATGGTATTACTTTAAGTATAATAAAAGTTGGAGGAGGAGTTTATTTTAGAGTCTATGACAATTCTCTATTAGTATTAAATAACTTATCGTCAAATGGTATAAATTGTAATGATGGTAAGTGGCATCATATTGTAGGTACTAATGATGGTTTAAATTCAAAAATATACATAGATGGAGTTTTTAATAATTCAATGTCTGCACCATTTTATGGAGATGTTCCTTCTGCGTGGTATACCAGCACTTATGGATTGGGGGTTGAGGCTAATGTTACTACCACTACAAAATTACCAGGAAATATTAGTATTGTTAAAATATACAATAGTGCACTAACAGCAAAAGAAGTACTACAAAATTATAACGCAGCAAAATCAAGATATCAATCTTGATAGACCATATAATTGTCATCATAGTCGTAGTATGGCGAATCGATTTCCAGCGTATGGTATAGCGAGTAATACTCGTCCAAGGTTATTTCTTTTCTAGAGAGCTTATGGTCCAGCTCGTTCATTTTTTGCTGTATATTTTCCATTTTTTTATTTTTTTTTATTCGTTAAAGTCTCTTTGAGGCTTTGGCGATTCGCTATGCAGCTCTTTCCACCATCTATTGAATTCCTTTACGCATTCCTTTTTTGAATCGTCGCATATCGCTGCGATGTCGCATCTGTATGGTGAATTAAAATCATTGTCGAAGAATCCGCTTCTGATGGTGAATTTATCAGAAGTCTGAATGGCTTCGAACCAGTCCACTGTAGTCATGCCTTTGTATTTGAACTCCGGTCTTAGCTTTAGTATTTTTTTAAGCTTCATGGCTTTAGATCAATTGTGAGACGTAAGGCAATATAAAATCAATGAGCATCATTCCTCCTGCGAACGCGCCCCATAGCAACATCGCAAATCCAAAGTCTTCGATGTTTTTCAAATTTTTCATAGTCTTGTTTTTTTTTGTAAAGATATATAATATTTATATTATATTAGTCAAAAAGTTTATCTTTAAAAAATCTTTCTATCGAATTTTTATATATATCAAGCACTCGACATATTATGAAAGCATTATTCTCAATTATCATCTTTTCGATTCTTCCTTTGATTGTGTCTTCTCAGATAGCAGTCAAAGACACCGTTAAGCTGTCTCTGGACAACATCATAAATGGTGCCTATACGAAATACAAAGACGATTCGGATATAGTGAACATCGGCTTCGTTGGCGACAACTCCATAAACTACAAAAATCTGAAGATAAATACCGCCTCGAACTATTCACTATCTTTTAGAGACACTATAACAGCAAACGAGTTTGTGGAAAAGACGAATATTGGATATGGCAATATCTTTATATCCAACGTCTATACCAGATCATTTGCCCGGTCTATAGAAAACGACAACTCGTTTGGTGTTGGATATGGAAGGAAGCTTTCTTTTAGGAAAATGGAATTGTCGCTTTCATACGCTATTCTATACCAAAAGACTTTCTATAAAGGGGGTTCGTCGAAGGAGCTGGAAAGAAGCTCTTTTAGGGTAAAGTCGAGATATGATGGTGATCTTTTGGGATTTTCAGCAGAGCTTTACTATCAACCAGACTTAAAATACATGAAAGATTTTATAGTATATGGCAACGCGAAGATTGTATTCTTGCCAAAGAGGAAGCTCAGCTTCGTTCTGCAGGATGCGGTAAACTATATAAGCAAGAGCCAGGTCAGGATGCTTCACAACCTCACTTTTGGAGTTGGATATACCTTCAAGAACTACAAATAGCTATAGTCCGATTTTTTCCAGCCTAGTCTGCCTCCATTCTTGCATCGAGACGAATCTCCCGTTATAGTATTCCGAAACGAATCCTATTTCGTTGAAAAGGACTATCAATCCTATTTCCATATACTCGCTTCTTATTTCCCTATAAGCCTTGTTCAGAAAAAGCTCTTTCTCCAATCCTCGATTGTCTATGCAGACCCATTGTGCCATGTCTTTCATATTCCTAACTGCTTTAGCTTTTTTTCTCTTCTTGCGGGAATCGCTACTTCGTTAGGATCCATGTTATACATCAGCTCCAGAAAGTTGTCGTTGAACAAGCATCTGTATCTTCTCTCTATCTCCATCACCATCTCGATGATGTCCAGGTGTTCGATTTCCATGTCTTCGAATTTCTTCGCGGCATAGTCCCAGTCGAATCCGATTATTTCTTGCGTCAGATCCTCGATTGAGGTTTTATTTTCGTCGAGCAGATTGATAAAGTCCTGTATGTTGTTTATCATAGTCCTATCTTTCTAAGCTTTGCTTCTCTTATGAGAGGCAGGATGTGTTCGTATATGTCTTTCATTATTTCGCTTCGCAATTCTTCATCTGCGTCACTATACGACTCCTGTTCGTCATATGTCTTATGCCAATCCGAGTGGTCCGCATATTTTAGGAATATCGAGGGTCCGTCGACTATTTCCATGTCGTCCCACATCCTAGACAATCGGTATTCGATATAGAGATTGTATCTATAGTCTCGCGTATTGAAAATAAAATAATTGTCGACTGATAATATATCCTTGGTTATTTTGGCTTCGTATATCAAGGATATGTCTTCCCAGAGCCGTTCAAGATTGTTCATATATTATCCGTTTAGTATTCTTATCGCGGTGCTGGCACATTCTTTTGTCAATCCATAGCCTATGTCGATGCTGTCTGGATGGTTGATGTTGTTTGCTGTCCTGACAAAATTGCCTCGCTGGCTTGGCAGGAAGTCGTTGTCGTCGTCTAATATCACATAGCTTTCGAATCCAGGATTTTCATATACCCAATGCTCTATTTCGTGTCCTCTTTCTATAGAGTCTATAAACTCAAACAGTCCTTCTCTGTATAGGTCGTTGCAGTCTGGTGTGATGTTGATAACTTCTCCGGGAAGGTTTCGGTGTGTCCAAAGGTCTTTCATTCTTTGAAGTCCGCCATATCGCCAGGTAGATGAAATTACAATCTTCGCCCCAGTCTCGTCGATTATCCTTTTAAGGTTGTCGACGAAATCAGGATGAAATAAACGACCATATTCATCATGGCCTGGATATCCAACATTTAGAACGCCGTCTATGTCCAAGAAGATTATTTTTTTAGCGTCCATCTTTTTTATATAAAAATAAGTAAAATTTGTTGATTAATAAACAAAAAGAGACGCTTCAAGCGTCTCTTTTTTTGTGATCATGGAAGGATTCGAACCTTCGACCGCCTGCTTAGACATACCACTATAGTTTTCACTACCATTTCTGTTTGTGGTCTGGACTATATCATTACCTTCGACATTGCTCGTTAAGGCACTTCCCCCTTAGTCTCTACACATTTACCCATTTTTTGGGATTTAGCTCGGTATTGCCATCACCATTACGTGTTAAGGTTTCACCGAATTCGAGAAGTTCTATTATATTATTTCTAATATAACGCCCCCTTTGAGGCAGGTGCTCTATCCAGCTGAGCTACATGACCATTTCCGCCGATGAGATATTTCGGCGTAGATATTGCTCGTTTTATCCTTTCAAAAACGAAGACGGTCTTACCCATACAAAAAAGTCAAGCTTTTGGGAGGCTCTGCTACCTGCCTTTGTTCCCAGGAATGACGGCTTTAAGGATGTCCGTCTCATTACCCAATACTTGTTATAGTCTTGTATTAAAGACTTCTGCACATCTCTTGTGCATTGTTGTCAGAACAGGATTAGAACCTGTTCCAGTATTATTTTTTATAAAGCGTTTTCAATTCAATATCTGATTTCGGAATGCGAGACTTTAGATAGATTATGATTTCGCGAGCTCTACCAACTGGCTCTGTTTCATTCTTTAGTATGAAAACATACTCTCTTCTTATCTCGCCTTTCTTTTCTTGTAGCTTAACTGATTCGAGATAACCAATTTCAACTCCTTTATGGTAAAGGATGTTATCATTGATTGCATAATCAACGTTATTGATTTCACTTGTTGATTTGCATGATGCCAAGCTTAGCGTTAGCAGCAATATAAAAATTAGATTTTTCATGGCTTTGTTTTTTTTTTATGGTTTATGATTTTTTATTGTTAGTCTTTTACTTTTTCCCATACCGCCTTGTATGGATTGATCCTTCTCTGAATGCCTACGTGGTAGATTCCCATAGGAAGAAGCGTTGGCTTGTGGTCTGCGACCGGAAGAACCTCGTTTCTGTCCCAATATTCAGGGATGAGGTTTTTGTAGCCGGTGTGATTCAGCGTGGCCCCTTCCGTGCCGACTACGATGAATCTAGATCCTTTCTCGTCCTCGAATAGGTCGTAGTCTCCACATAGAGCATGTGCGTGTCCTGACTTTTCGGATTTGGCGAAGAATGTCTTCTCTACCTTTTTGACACCAGATGGTAATTTTGCAATCGAGTGAAACTGACAGTCTCCTTGATGTGCGTTGAACTTGTTTGTGAACTCTAGCTTTTCCATTTTTATTTATATTTTTTTAATACTTTGACATCACATACGTTTAGATAACCTTCATATGACGGAACTCCTTTGTTTATATTGCTTATGATATATCTAGAAGGCTCTTTGAGAGATTTTACCGTCGTGATTACCGATGGTCTGTCATCGCAGAATTGTATTTCGACCTTATATAATTTTTGATTACATCTGATCGCGAAGACAATACCGACGCTTGTCAAGATGCTTAGAGCGACTATCGCCAAAAATGCTTTCATATTCATATTTTTTTAGTTTCTGCTTAGCCAAGAGTATCCTAGCTCGAACGGCACTTCTTCAGGCCTATGATATTTCGCAGCCTCTGTCGGTGTCTTGAAAGACGAGTCCGTAGAGATAAGATAGTTCTGTCCTGTCGATGGACAGACCAATCTAAGCCAGCATAGCGGAACGTCTGTCTTTCCATTTATATCTTGAAGCTCTGCAAAAGTTTCTTTTGTTCTATATAAAGTAAGAACTTCCTGCTCTCCATTTCTATGTTCGATGGTTTCTGTCCCGTATTCGTAAGCCTCTAGAAGATCCATCATAGATCCTTCTCCTTTCGATTCTACAATCTCAAAGATTGCTCCACGAATGTCTTCGTTTTCTTCTGTCAAGAATCTTTCTTTGGTTATCTCTCCTTCTATCAACGCTCTGTCGATTTCTCTTCCGTTGATATAGTAGAACTTGCTGCCGTCTTTGAAGGCAAGTGCGTGTCCTGACGTGCTGTGGAGCTGGCCATTCTCGTTCCTGTTTATCTCTGCCGGCGGCTGCACCGCGAATACCGCGTTCTCGAATTCGAAAGTCTCGAAAACGTTAGAGCGTATGATGTCTTTATATTGGTTGAAGTCTTCGTGGTTGATGACTCCGATTCTCGTGAAGTAGTCGTAGAAGGAAACCCATCCGAAATTGCTCCATCCGCAATAGGTGGATTTTAGGTTGTAGTTTTCCTTGAACTTTTCCATGAAGTCTGCTGGCAGAGATTTGCTGCTATACTGCTCGACCATGTCTGACGTATAGTCTTCTATGTCTTTTCCGAAGTCTTTGACCAATGTTATTTTTAACACCGCCTCGATAAGGCCGTCGCAATAGATCACTTGTGGCTTGGGAAGGTCCAAAAACCTGCTGTATAGCCATTCGATTCCCTTCTCGAACAATTCCTTGTCGATTCCTTCTGCGTTTTTATCGAACGCGAGGCTTAGCCATTCTTCTCTGACTACGTTTGTAAGCTCTTGCTCCTGTGGCGTAAGTTCTGTTTTCATATTTATTTTATTGTTCTACAAATGTAAGGATCTTTTTCTGTCACACCAAAGGTTATATTAAAAAATATTTGTCAATTATCAATAAAGTTTATTTAGAAAGGCAATACTGTAATATTGTTCTTTTAAACAACAGTAATATTGTTCTTTTAAACAAATGATAGACTAGGCTCTATAAATAAGAAAATTAAAAGATTGATGGGAAATAAAGAAACAGAGCTATGTGATATATTCTATAAATACAAGTCGCCTTTCATGGTTCTATATAATTCTGGCATCAACGACCTTGTCTGGAAGCCTAGAGACTTCATAGTTCATGTTACTGGGTATTCAACAGAAGAACGAATAAAGCTACTTAGCGACCTAAACTATTTTTCAGGCGGCGCAATAGGAAAGTTCACATACCAAAACGGTACTTTGAACCTATCGCCTCTAGAATATCTTGATTTCGCGAAGGCTTTCATAAAAGACATTTATGGAAACATAGTTACGTATACGACATTTGAACGAATGTCGCACAAATTGAACTATTACATAAGCGTGCCGGGAAATCACGAAAAGATAGTATTCGAAGCATATGACGAACTCGGAAATATAATATCAAAAAAAATGATTAAAAAATAGATTGATTTATATATTTATATTAAAATTAAAATCGCTATTTTTGTATAATCAATTTAACATAATAAATTTAAAAAATAAATAGAATGGAAACAATACTCGCTATAATGGTAGCATCAGCCACGCTTTTTTTCGCCGTATTATACATAGACGATAAAATAATTTCAAGATTGCCCGAATCGTCCAAGATTAAGGCTTTCTGGAGAAAGCATTTATGTGTTGAAGATGAAGATGTCTCATAGAATAAAGTCTATTGGATATGGAAACAATAAAGGCCACTTTTTAAGTGGCCTTTATTTTTTTTGCGTTGGTTACCCACCAATGAACTTATTGGTTCTTAAAAAGGCTTGTATCCAGTTGATCCTGATGCAAGTTTTTGTATGCCAGTATGTTCTGTTTTATATACAACAACATTGTTACCAGATCTAGAAGGAACGATTTCTAGATTTCCTCTATAACTGTTTTCTTTTGCTTGTTTAATTAAGTCATCTTTTTCAAAGACAATATTTGTACCTAATTTACCACTAGTTACTTCTTCTTCTATTTCTGCCAATTTTGCAAGAAATTTATCTTCTCTTTCCTTTATCACAGCTTTATTTTCTAAACCAAAAAAGTCTCTTATACCTTCTTCTTCGTTGATAGAGAAGTTTTCAAATGTTTTAATATGTTTCATAATATGT
>Ga0247722_10000522_pt1 | contig 23461 bp, 28 predicted proteins | sample MSEWelMarce3H_FC_FD_189094 | JGI IMG/M metagenome (GOLD analysis project Ga0247722, IMG submission 189094) | Subsurface sediment microbial communities from gas well in West Virginia, United States - MSEEL Well Study Marcellus 3H_FC | ecosystem: Environmental > Terrestrial > Deep subsurface >... | reverse complement strand
CGGTGGAACTATTGTTGTATACTTTGTAATTTTGTCCGCTATAAATTTTGGTCCGGCACCAAGAAGAATGCCCGCTTTATCAAGTCCTGGAATTTTTGGCATCGCTGGCAAATTCAATTTTGGTAATACCGTGTTAAAACTTGGAAGACCGGCTGTTCCTAATGCACCGGTTAAAGATGAAGGTCCACCAAACGCAGCAGATATACCGCCGATTGAAGTTGGTGCTCCAAATGCAGCGGCGGCACCAGCCAATGTTGTTGGAGCACCCACGGCTGCGGCAAGACCGCCTATACTTGTTGGCACAGCTGCGGCAGAAATACTACCAAGTGATAGATTTGAAGTATTTGTAAAATTTACCGTCGGAGTTAATGAACCCAAAGATAATTTTGGCGAAGGAAGTGCCGGTACGGATGAAAAAGATGGTAAATTTGCGCCAACTGACACTGTACTTGATACGCTTGGCAAAGATATAGTGGGCGCGGTAAATTTAGGAATTGTTGCTTCTAATAGTGGCATATATTTTAATCATCCCCGCCAGCAACAAACACTCTGCCACTCATAAGCGAACTTAATTGTGAACGAAGTGCAAGCAAACTGATTTGTTGTGCTTTTAGTGAAAGTATTTGATCAGCCCACATAACAGACGCCGGTGGAAGTATAGGAAGCAACGTTGGGCCAGTCTTTGTTGAATGGGTGTGCAATTGTAAGGCGGCGAGTACTTCTAGTTGAGTGTTGACGTTCAGTAGCATCCAATCACACATCGTATACATCCAAGCTACAGTGCTTCTTCCTAGCAATGCCGGTTCATATGTCTTACCGTGATCTCCCAAATATATTTTTGGAGAATTGATTGTCGTGGTCTTTAACGCCGTTAGTGTTATTCTGTCCTTGCAAGATATAGAAATTGAATCATCACTGGTCATTCCTATTTTATTTTTTGAGAAGAAGAACATCTCATTAGCTTTTGACGAAAATACTAATCTGTCGCTGTTTATTACAATCTGGTCGCCATCTAGTTTTGGTAACTGCACCGGCGAAGTTCCGTATATTATCGGATGCGTCGTCGTTGGTTTAAATTTAGAAATTGTTTTACCAGAAGTAAAATGTATAGAAGAACCGTCGTTGTTTATATCTTCTGATGTATAACCTTTTGCCGTAAATCCTTGTGCATTTTTAACAGGTGCTTGGCGATTTCTAAACAAAATCATTGGATTGCCCGCACCGTCTTTATACTCCCCACCAGCACCAGCATCGTTGGCTCTGTTGTCATCATATGCTCCAAATCGTATGCTAGATCCAAAGCGAGATTCTAATATAGTATCTCCTTCATATCTTTTGAGTGTTCGGATATGATGATTAAACTTAAAATAACTTCCAAGAACTCCTGTATAATTTTCTCCACCAGAAAAATTCATGGTAGATTTTGGACCAGTATATTCTTTACCGGTATATTCATTTGTATTTTGTTCTACAAATCCAGAAACTCTTTCAGTTATAAAACTAGCATTGCTGTTTACAACGGACTTGAAGTTTACCTTCTTTGTATAAAAATATTTGTTTAGATACTTTCCAACAATAACAACTTCGTTCATTAACGGATACTCGGTTACTCCGGTATTTTCTATTGGAAATGCCCAAGCTAGTTGTTCTTTATCTTTGCCGCGCTCGCTATTGAGAAATCTAAACTTTATTCTACCAATCAAACTATAATCTTTGTCGCCAACAATTGGCTCGCTTCCATCAATATTTGGTGGCCAATCTATTACATCAAGTTCTGTGTTTGAAAATTCTGGATGCGATTCGTCTAATATAACATCTAATACAACCGCTTCTTCCAATTCATAAAAATATGAACTGTCTGGCTTGCGTTCAATAACAAATCTTTTTGACGCAAGCAAGTCGTCTTGCTTGATATTCAAATCACTACGACGGTCTGTGTGGGTATATGACATTTTATTTTGATTTATCTTTAGCGGTTTCTTCTGGTTCTTTTACCGCTTTGGCAGTTTCTTCTATAGCAGACATAAGTTGTTTCTTTTCTTCGTCTGTTAATATAGTTCCGCCACCTTCGCCATCTGGACCAATCTTGCCGCTCATCAATCTTTGAACGATGGCGGCAAGTTTGATTAGTTGTTCGTCGTTTCTAATTCCTATGTCAAAATATTCTTTTAACAATGGAACGATAGTAACGGCATCATTTACGGTTTTTATCATTTCCCGCAAATCTGTAATCAATATATCAATTTGGTTCTTCTTTTCTTCCGAGTTAGACACTATGTCCTTACACAAAGAAGCAAAGCTTTTTCCCTTGTATAATTCAAATTCGTGAGTTTCCATACACTATAAATAGTCTATTGTATATATAATTATACCTCAATAACACCACGATCTAGATATTCGCTTTTTATAACGGATTGAGGCCCGGCCATTTTGTTAATGACTTTGGTAATATGTTGTGTTTGGCAGTCGGCAATTTCTCGTATATATAGATATAATGCCTTCTTGTTGAACACATCTATTCTGTCAGCGTTTCTAAATATCTCAACAACGGCATTGGCAATCTTCAAATCTCTTTCTTTTGTGAAGTGCTTGCCAACATTCTTGTCCCAATACTCAACCATGAGTTTAATAAACTCTCTGGTTTCGCTTTCTTGCTTTTCGTGTTCTGGCTCAACTACAAATTCACCAGCATCACCTGTTTGTTCACATATTTCAACATGCTTCTTGAAGCGTCTGTATGTGGTGTTATTATCTAATATAAACCAGTGCTTGGCCACAATACTAAAATAACTAAATGCTTTTCCTTTACCCTTTTCATACTTGCTCATATTAGCAACCATGTGAGAAATGGCTTGCTTTTGAATTTCTAGCGGACTTACATCAGCATAACTGAACTTAAATGTGTTATATACATTCTCGGCAATCTTTCCAAAGGCACCCTGAATACTTTCGTTATAGATTCTATCTTTTTCTCTTGAATCTTCTGTTTCGTTATATGCTACAATAGCATCTTCCGTGGCTGGTGTAAAATATACATTTGATACTTTCTTTTCTGGCACAACTCCGTCAATTGACTCTACTTTTTTCTTTTTTCCCTTTGGTCGGCCACGCGGCCTGGAAATCTTTTCTTCTATATGTGAGGAGTCTTCAACTTGAATAACTTTTAACTTTATTTTACCTTTATTCTTTTTAATCTTCTTCGGAGATTGCTTCTTTGAAACTTTTTTTATAGCCTTTTTCTTTTTGGCGGGCGTTTTTGACTTGGCAATTTTTTTACGCTTATTCATATTATTTTATTCTTTCGTTGAATTCTTTTGTGACCCGCAATATTTCGGAAAAAACAAATCCAACGTCGTCGTCCTTTTCAAAAAGATTTTTGTCATCTACCATTTTTAATCTGGCATGTACATTCTCAATTTCTCCACGGAAAAAACTTACCCACTCTTCGTACACTTCAACCTTCTTTACAAGATTGAAACATGCATATGCTAGTGAGCAAGTTGATATGAAAAACAGAACCATCAATGATATTATTATCCACATATTTTATTCCTCGGCTTCTTCGGAAGATTCGTCGGCTTCATAACCCAACTCTTCTTTTAATATTATTAAAGCATCTTCAACCGCTGGCCAATTGCGGCTTTCTAACGCATGTTCAAGTAATTCTTTAATTTCTTCTAGATTATCAGGATCGATATTGTTCATATTATATAATTTTCCAACCTTCACCAATTAGTTCTAAAGCTTTTTTGTATTTGATATATTGCGTTTGACCATCTTTTTCAACCACAACTTTATCATTGCGACCATGCTTGACTGCGGATTTAGTCGGCGCAACAAATCTTACACCGTCGTCTGTCATAAGAATACCATTTAGATGGTCAATCTCGTGCTGAACTACTACAGATTCCAAAATACCATAATCATCTCGTGTGCTTTCTTGCGTCATTGGCTCAACGTCTGGACCAAATGGCATTGGATTGGCGTGGTTTAAAGTGGAAACTGTAACCTTTGTTGTTCTCAACGTTGTGGTTTGTTTGCCCGGCAAACTTAAACAACCTTCAAGGTATACAAGCTTTTCTGAACCAGATTCTGTAACAATTGGGTTCATGAGTATAACTGGCGGGCGATCTTTTCTGGCCCGAATCACAGACACACTTTTTGGTATTCCGATTTGATTGGCTGATAATCCCAACCCGTATGGCAATCCATTTAGTGTCTCGATTAGTTTATTTGCGATCTCATTACCTTCTTCGATAGAGGCAACCGGTGTTGTTTTCTTGTGAAGATAATCTTTATTTTTGACAATTTTGTAACTCATATTTGTGTGAATAGTCTTATATACAACTCACATATATATGTTTATGTTTTAATTTGTCAATATATAATAAATAAAAATTTAAAATATTAAGCGCGAGGCTTGCCGCTTGTGATTCCGTGTGGAACTCTTGGTGGTGGTGGAACTGGTGAAATAAATTCACCTTCCACTGTTGCCGGTGAAAATGAAACTTGTTCGGGTTCTATCAACTCGGTTGGAGTTGGAGCTACTGTTTCTTCTACAACCGGTGTTGGAGTTGGAGTGGGAGTTTCCGTTGGCTCCGGCGTAGAAGTTGGTTCCGGCGTAGAAGTTGGAACGGGAGTTGATGTTGGCGTTGGGGTTGGTTTTGGAGTTTCTTCCACCAATACCTCTGGTTTTTTATTTTTACCCATTAGCATGTTGAAAACAAGAATCAAACATATCGCCAATGGATCGAACACACTCATGATTAGCCATATAAAATAGTTTACAGCATCGTCCAATGGAATATTTAGACTCTTGGCAATAAACTTAAATGTACCTACGTCTGTATGAACGATTTTTTCTTTGCTTATATCATTCTGTGCGTGCAATTCTTGAATGGTTGCTTGGTCTTCAATTATCTTCTTTTTGTTTTGTTCTATCAATTCTCCTTTTTTTACATTAAGAGCTGCAATTTTTTCATCACATTCTTTGTTATATGCTGAAATTGATACTATCGCGTCCGCGTTTTCTTTTTCCAAACTCTTGATATTTGCTTCGGTTTCTCCTCTTTGAGATTTAGCACGACCTTCGATTGCTGCAACACGGTCATTATATTCCTTTACTTGTGCAGCATAACCAGCACGCAGTTTTTCTATTCTATCTTGAGAATTTTTAATCTGAACGTCGATGTCGTCGCGGTCTTTCTTTTGAAGGTCTTTGGTTGTTCTAGCTTTATCCAGTCCATTTTTCTTGAACATGCCACCCGTACCTTCATCAAGCCATCTTTTAACTTCTTGGTCCAATATCTCTAAACGCGAGTTATATAACTTGATTTGTTCAAGTTCCTTTGCTGTATCGGAGTCTAGTGATGCTTTGGCTACATCAAGTGCTTGTTTAGCAGTTGTTATATCGCCGGATGCATCTTTTGTGTCTGTTGCAGATCTTAGTTTTTCTATTTGTTTATTTCGGTCATCTATAAGTTTGAGGCGTTGTGCAGCAAAACTTTTTCTAGTAGCATCAACAGCTTCAATTTCGCTTTGATTATAAGTGTCCTGTTTCAAGAACGATATTTCCTTGTCAAGTTCTTGTATCTTCGTTGTATTTAGCTCTATTTGGCGTTCATAGCCCTGTACGGCTATTGATGTTGCGGTATACCCCGCACTCAAATAACCATAAATACCAACGGAGGTTATAACCATCAATAATATTGTGGCCAACACCAAGTATGTTTTAAGCCATAGGGTTATTTCATCCCATTTTTGCTTTAGAAAAGTTGCAGTGATGATTTTGCCAATCTCCAATGCCGTTCCCATAACTATTATAGAGATGCCACCCCCGACGAATAGTAGGGTCAAGCCTACGATACTAAAATATGCTCCACATGCTGCTATAGCAATGGCGGAAAGTAACACGAAAAATGCCAAAAGTCTCATACTTGTATAATGGTTATAATTGTAACATATAAATAGTGTATATACTATAAAAAAACAGCCCCCGATTTCTCGGGGGCTGAATTTAGGGGCAGTTTGGACAAGTCCGTTTTACCCTCCACCATCTTCTTTATTGGGAGAAGAACCCATATAACCTTTGATACTCACACACTCTGTAACATTTATTTCACTTTGTCAAGATTATAAAAGCTTAACTTTGGTAGGTTTTTCTTCTTCAACTTTCAGTCTTGGCAAATCGACGGTAAGCAGTCCATCTTTGAAATCTGCTTTTATTTTCTTTTTGTCGATGTTTTCACCAACAACAAATGAGCGTTGGAAAGAACTGCGGCGAATTTCTCTTAATAGATACTTTTCTGAACCATTGCCTTCTTTTTGACGCTTGCAACCTTTTATAACAAGGTTTTCACCTTCAAGTTCAACGGTAATATCTTCTTTAGTAAGACCGTGAATTTCAGCTTCAAGCACGAGCTTGTCTGGTTTTTCTATAACATCTACTCGTGGATAGCTTCCTTTAGCAAAGAAGTTTCCTCCAAGGTCCGAATTTAGTTTCGGGAAATGACTTGCAAGCAAATCATCGAATAACGAATCAAACGGTGTGATGAATTCATCACGATTGTATTTTGACATATTGTACATAACTTTATTTTATTGTTTATACCAGCTCCACCATGGACACCGGTACCTACACTATATCATTTTATGTGCCAGTGGTTATGTCACACCTTTCTCCTATGAAGACGCAAAAAAGGACACCTTTTGGGTGTCCCTTTCTGTCACACTACCATGTCAATATGACACGGCTTGGGTCGGCGGTTTTTATTCTTTGCTATTTTTCAGTGCATCACTTTCGGCATGACATGCAAGCAAGTCTGCGGTATGAATGATGTACGGAAGATTGTTTTTTAATCCCTTTTCTGGATCATATGTTTTGAAATAGTCTTTAGCAGCGTCATCATATAGTCCGTCTGATAGTTTGATCGCAAGCATTTCTTTTAGAGTTGTTTTTACATTATATCGTTGAAGTGTATACAATGCTCTGTCTGGAACTCTTAAAAACTGAATCTTAGGATTGATTTTATAAATCTCGCCGCGATTCTTGATATGCCATTCGCTATCATTTGTAACATATTGAGCGCCGGTTTCATCACCAAGCTTTCCAAGGTCATGGTGCAATGCGGCAAAGATACGCTCTTCATCGGTATAATTGATAGTTCCGCCGATAGCTTTATACAAATTTTGTACTCCTCGCGATGCTTTTTCAACGTGTATAACATGTTGAATATATCCACCCGCCCAAGCACAATGATATGCCGTTTTACTTGATGCGGGTGCCATAACAAGTTCAGCACCAAGTTCAGACTCGCTATACATATGTAGCAATGCTTCAAGTCGCTCACCTTTGAAAGTTGCTTTTATAAGTTCTATGAAATAGTCATAGTTTTCTTGAAGTTGCGACTCGTTTAGTTCAGATGCCCAGTGTAATGTTGTACTCATATAACAGGAGCATACACATTAACCCTATACTGTCAAACTATAATAAAGTTTTGGCGCAATTCAATGCACTAGCAATCACCTGATGCATATCATAATATTTATATTCACCAAGTCTGCCGCCAAATATAACTTTGCTTTGAGAATCTGCTTCTGCTTTATATCTGTTATATATTTCAGTGTTTGCGGCGTCATTCACAGGATAATATGGTTCAGTTTTTTCTGGAACATATTCAACTGGAGTTTCCCAGCTTACCCACGAAACTGGGCTATCTGATTTCTCAAAGTGTTTGTGTTCTATAGTACGAGTATGCGGCACATCTTTGTCTGTATGATTTATCACAGCAACGCCCTGATAATTTGGCGTATCTATTCTCATATGATCAAGTTCAACCGTTTTATATTCAAGTTTGCCGTGCTTATAACCAAAATATTTGTCAATAGGACCGGTATAAATAACTTTGTTATGTTCTGGCAGTTCTGTATTAAAATAATCTGTATTTAGTCTTACTTCAATGCCTTCTAACAACTTCTCAAATATTTTTGTATAACCACCGACGGGTATGCCTTGGTACTTATCATTGAAATAGTTGTTGTCAAATGTATAACGAACAGGAAGCCGCTTGATAATCTCTTTGGGTAGTTCTGTGGCGGGCTTTCTCCATTGTTTTTCTGTATAACCTTTGATAAGCGTGTTGTATACGTCCGAGCCAACAAGTTTGATTGCTTGTTCTTCAAGGTTCTTTGGCTCGCCTGTTATAACAGACGACTGCTTTTTAATAATCTCTTTTACTTCTTGTTCTGACGTTGCTCCCCACATTTGATAAAATGTCCACATATTGAATGGTAGAGCATATAATTTTTCTTTATAGTTTGCGACGGGAGTGTATACAAAGTTGTTGAATGTAGCAAATTGATTTATCCATTTCCATACTTCTTCGTTTAATGTATGAAAAATATGCGGTCCATATACATGAAGATTTATATTGTCTCTATTTTCACTATAGCAGTTGCCCGCGATATGACTGCGAGATTCTATTACAAGAACCTTCTTACCTTTTTTATGAAGTTCGTGCGCACAAATCGCACCGAAAAATCCCGCACCTACTATGATATAATCGTACATACTTTTATTTCAATACTATATAGCCGTCTTCCCACTTCGTGTCAATCTTTATCCAACCATCACACCATATGTCTTGTGGATTCTCGGCTACATCTGGACCAAACCATGTTGAAGGCGATACAACAACTTTATTTGGATTGCGAGAAAGATATGCTCCCCACCAACTGAATGTTGAATTAGAAATGATATAATGGTCGCACAAAGACAATAGCCATAATGCTTCTTGGTCAAAATACTTTTCTGCAAACACAATATTGCTTTCTTTGATGTTTTCTTTGCACCAAGCAATGTCGTCACTTACAACTAATATAACATCGTGTTTTGGCAATCGTTTGATTGCTTCTTGAATATATGGTAATGTTACAACCGGGTGTCTTCTTGGTTGTGTCAAATAATCTCCACGTCTTACATTGATTGCTGCAACAACGGAGTTTGTTAGCATAGGAAAATCGGTTAGTGCTTTCTTTATAAATTCATGGGGCGGCGAGAATACATCTCTAATAACTTCTTTATATTTGCCAAAGAACTTTTCAGATTGATACCAGCCAGCATATACCGTCGGTTGGTCGTCTGCTGGTGCTGGATAATTACCAAATGTGAATGGTCCCCAAATATGTTTTGCTTCTGCGGCGTCTGGTATTTTTTCTATTCTAAAATCAAATTTTCTAAACAAACCTTTTTCCAAATGTTTTGTAGAAGATTCTTCGGAAGGAACAACAAACTGCCGATTGTGCTCAAGCGACTTGACATATGCATGAGCAACTTGAAACATTATGTTTCCTGTTCTGCCTTGTAGTCTCGGTGTAATATAATTTTTAGATAATACCATTTGTTGTTTTTTTGGTTGCATTGCTATAGTCCTTTTTACTTTGTTGTAGCTATCAAGAAATCCATCCAACCCCACACTCTTTCCTGTCGCATCTAAATCACTTATACCATCCGTCTGTGACACAGCAAGTGAGTTTACTATATATTTTTTGATATATGGTCTGGCAGAAACCCATCCGTCAATAGCACTGTCGGCAAATGGTTTGTATGGTAATATTTTTTGTATACCTTTTCGTGTATAGCCCGTAGCGTGCATAGCCAATATCTTATATGGTATAGACAGATTTTCAGATACTTGCGCCATTTCTCCTATCGGATGACCTCCAAGAAATAACATATCCCAATCTGGAAAGTTTTGTATTTCATCAAGAGCATCTTCAATTATTTCAATAGCAGACTTTGCGCCGCCGTTATAAAACATTATATCATCCTCAAATATCAATACCCGTTCATGACCTTCTTCGTATATCTTGTTAAACAGCCTCATATATGAAGAGCCGCAATAATAGTGCTTCTTCATAGGGTCTGGTTCATTGATAGCATCATGACCAGAAACTCGCTCAAAGAAGTGACTTAATCCAACCTTCGATACTTCTTCCTCAAACTGCTGCTTTCTGTCAGTTCTTCTATCAAGGTTTATATAATAACCCTTTTGGAAAAATTGGTCAATCTTCATACGATCACTTTAGCAAGTCGTCAATAAAGTCTTTCCACATATTGCCAACTTTAGCTGCATTGAATCTGTCCAAGATATAATCTTTACCCTTGGCGCGAATTTCCTCTTTTACTTGAGGATTTGCTTCAAGATATTTTATTTTGTCAACGATGTTATGCGTGCAAGTAAATTTACCTTCTAAGTCTTTGCTCAATGGCTCGGACTGCATTTTTGCTGGGTCGGTGTTTTCTGGAAAATTCAACCATGCACAATATCCGTCATAATATTCTGGCAGTGCGCCGAGTGGATATGTTACAACGATTGCTCCGAGTGCGATTGCTTCGGCAACTACACAAGAGAATGTGTCTTTGTGAACATCTTGATATGGCGTGTATAATGGATACACAAAGTATTCACTTTCTGCAATGTTTGTAAACAATGTCTTTTTGTCAACTCCGTTGTGACGATGAAAGAATGAATCTTTATGGTCGTGAGTTGCCATCAAATAATCAAATGCGTGTAATTCGCTGTCTGGAAGATCCAACTCTTTTACAGCTTTGACCGCTACGTTTCCACCGCGTGCCCAAGCAGCGTGAAACACAAACTTGTGCGGCTTTCTTACTGGATTGGTCGCCAACACTTCGTTTATAACATCATCCATTACTGGATTTGGAATCATTGCCGTCTTAGTTCCGGCAATCTTACGAATAGTATCATTGATAATAGGAGTATTCATGTCTTTCTCCCACTGAGATATATTCACAAATCCCAACTTGAGATTGTTGGTTGTAACATAGTTCAATAGCTCCGAAATGCCATATATCCATTGCATATGACACCAGTAAATAACAGCTTTACTTACTTTGATAGGAAGTTCGTTATATTTGTTGAACCAAAGACTGTTGACAAGTATATCAAAGTTTCTGTCCTCAACGCCTTCAAACTCAAAGTTTGTATACGTTACACCGCGAACCTTTTTGCCAGCGTTGAAGTGTATTCCTTTTTTAGCATACTCTTCTTGAAGTCTTGCTTCTAGCTTTTCAGACACAAGCACAACATCGTGTCCTTGTGCGGCAAGTTGTTCGGCTACAACAATAGAACTGGTGTCTGTACCAGAACCTCCTCCATTGCCATTACGAAGCGTGTCACCATCAAGATAGTTGCTACGACGGCTATTTCCTAAAACGGTGAATACAATTCTCATAATTTTTTCTCAAAGCGTTTGCCCCAAAGATTCTTTTTGCTGTATGCATACATTACAAGCATGTCGGGCTTGTTGTCTGTCATTACATCAACGTTCAATGAACTTTGGGTATAATTAAACACGTCTGGATTTGTGGTTGGCTTGAAATCTATTCTGTATAAGTTGTTAGCAAACTTGTCAACAATACCAAGCGTGATGAACTCATAATCACCAATGTCTTCTGCCTTGAAATGTTCAACATCCCAGCTTACCGTCATGTTTAAACGCTTTCTGTCAAACTGTGCTTCCCAATCTGGTGGGTTTGGTGCATCTTTTACCATCAAAGTATAATCTTGAATTTTGCACTTCTTGAAATTGAAGCCGCCATATACTTCATAATCATGTAATGTGCGTTCATTGCCAAGTCCGTATATTCCCATTTCAATTCCGTGGTCTTCTTGACCAAACAATTGACGAGTTTTGTTTCTGGCATATGCGTCTCTTGCGCCGCTCGTTTTCTTTGTAGCACTTTCTTTGCCGTGGTCGTCCCAATGTTTTGGGCGATATTTACGAGTATATTCATGCCACATAATCATGCGGTATGGACTGAAAAAGTCATAGCCATGAGTAAATGCACGAACACTCATTGTAGTTTCTTCGGTATATCCGCCAAAGTAAATGTCTGGATCGTATGGAACTTCGTTGATGAAATTGCCTTCAACAAAGAAAAAGTGTCCGCTCAAAGTTCTAGAACGAATAACACATCTCTTATCTTTATAGTTGCCGATATAATGCGGCATACTCATGAGCAATTTATCATTGCTAAATTCATATTGAGACATTAGGCAAGGAACTTGACTTGCTTTTTCAACTGGCTCTTTGGTATCAAATGGAGTGCAATATGTACTAATGATTGGCTTTTTTGCCATCGTTAATGCTTGAGCATAATCTTCCAGAACAAGAGCGTCCCAATCTTGAACAAATCTATGATGACTGTCCAACTGCATAGTATATTTTTCGCCGGAATATAATTGGTTGGTAATATTACGTGCCCAGCCAAGACCTTGACTCTCTGTATAGTCATATGTAGCAATCTTGAATGCTGGATGATTTGCAAATTCTTCCAATGACTCTGTGTCGTCTTTTTGCCAGCAAATACCAAAGGTTAAATTTTCTGGATTTTTTGCTTTGGCAATACAATCACGAATGGTAGGCACCAGTTCAGGATCTCTGTATGATGCGATTTGGACGAATATTTTTTGATTACTCATATAACTTTTTTAATAATATAGACGGTTAATCTATATATACAAGTTATAAAAAATAATTACTTCACAATCTTGTCGCGGGCGTTTTTTATATAATCCCTCTACACGGGATTTGCCCAACCTTGGATTAGTTCGGAGTGTTTAAATACAACACACCGTCTGGTAATAAAGAAATCACCGTCCTACTTTCCTCAACGAGTAATGATATAGAATTATCCGATCCTAAATTTCTACCAAGACCGTAAACTCTGACGGACTCGTATCCCGTTTGTTCAAGTGTAACTGTGTATCCAATTTTATTTGAATCAAACGCCAATTCTAGAGCAGCTAATATTTCAGCGTGCCAATTTCCTGCGGTGATGTTGACTCTGGTTTTCATAAATTATTTTAATAATTGCAAGGTCCGATTTCCAACCAATAACTACCCGGTGGAGTAGATGTGAAGCAGAATCGGTCGCCTAGGTATACGTTTTGAATGCCTGGACTGTAGCATTTATTCAGATATAGATTTGCAAACGCATCTGTAAATTCATATTCTACGCACGTCGGTTCCGGTGTTGCTGTCGGTTCCGGAGTTGGCGTTGCCGTTGGTTCCGGTGTTGCCGTTGGCTCCGGCGTTGGAGTAGCGGTTGGTCCACCTGGTGTATTGGTTGGAACAGGTGTTGGAGTTGGGGTTGGTCCACACGAATCTGGACTTGCCGTTGGCGACGCAAAGCTATCTGTACTTGATATGACTTCAATAAACGCAATTCTGGTTGGACTGATGGCTCCCGTTGATATATTCTCGGATGACGCGGATAGAGTACCGGAATCACTATTCGACGGAGTTGTACAATCGCGAACTCTATACTTATAGTTTCCAGTAATACCAGATAGATTCAAGTCTAGAGCGTTTGTAGAAGCGGCCCATGATAGAGCAGATGCATTGGTCATCTTACCACCCAAGTTGTATACAACATTGATTGTACCAACATCAATTGTGTCAGTTTCTCTGTAGAATCTTACTGTATGATTTCCACTTAGAACACCTTGGTCGTTGTATGTTGCACTTGTAGAATTGTCAGTCAATGCGATCCATCCAAACCAACTCAAATAAATATTAACCGGATCGGCAACCGTAGCAGGATTGTTCCAACTTACAGTTACATCAACTTGTTGAGACGCCGCACTTGTCCAACCGGCAACAACTGCGTTATTGTCGGAACACTTTGTTGCTCCGATTGCAGTCAATCCTGTGAACTCAAATGGAACCGGCGTTGCTGTTGGGGTTGGCGTTGCTGTTGGGGTTGGCGTACCAGTTGGCTCCGGTGTTGGAGTTGCTGTCGGATCTGGAGTAGGTGTTGCCGTAGGACCGCCCGGTGTTTGCGTAGGTTCTGGAGTTGCGGTAGGAACCGGAGTTGCCGTAGGCGTAGGTGTAGGTGTTGGGCCAACCGGAGTTGTTGTCGGGGTTGGGGTCGGTGTAGGTGTCGGAGTAGGCGTTGGAGTCGGTGTTGGTGGTACATATACAACCGGTCCATACTCTGAAACATATCCCTCAAAACTAAACGTACATGGTGCGGCACTTGCACTGTAAAATACATAAATAGACTTGTCTGTGTGTGCTACTCCCAAATCAATCAAACCTAAATTGTTTCTGCTATACACAGCATTGGTCAATGGAACTCTGTTGTTGTTCCATGAATATATTCCAAGGTCGCCAGGTCCAGCAACTGATGCAGATGAACCAATAGAAAGTAATGGAGAACCCGTTGAATACATAAACGCATCAGTCAATACATAATTGTCTGGCAATATATCGCGTTTGGTTCCGTTTCCTAGATAACCAGATGTTCCGTCGTTTCTAAATCTTAAACTAAATTCTTTGTCTGGATTACTTGCTCTTGCTCCAGAGATCGGTAGCAATATATGACGAGATCCTTTGGAATCTAGCCATTGAGTTGGGCCGGGATTCAAATTTACAGATGTATATGACGCAATTAATTTTGGATTAGAATTGGTTACACCGTTGTAGAAAATACTATTTACTTCGTTTTCAGACAAAGATTTGTTGAATACATGCGCTTCGTAAATTGTGCAGTCTATGTTTGGCAAAGTTAAATTACCATTGCCCATAACAACATATGAACTAGAAATTGCTGTTGTTGCTCCGTATAGCTTACCAACCAATGTGCTGTTTAGAAACAAACTTAATGAACCTGTAACGTCGCGTGTTAATACAACTTCAAATGGACGATCCATATAGTTCTCAAAGAAATTCAAGAATGGAATTTTCTTTGTTGTTATTCCATCGTCCGTAAATCCAATCAAATCAACACCCTCAATTCCAACATATGCCGAATGTCCGCTGGCAACAACATTCTCTGGACTTGTACCAACGCCGAATAATGTTCTTGCGCTGGATTGAGTAACAATCGTGTTTGGTACAACGGCTCTTAACATCAAACTAAACTCTGTGCCAGCCGCTGGAAAATCAGAATAGCAACGTAAATTCAAATCACTCGATGCCGTAACATTTTGGTCAAACACCAATCCATTGGCAGTTTGAAATCCATGTACAGGTGTACAAATTTCTAAGAATCCACCGGATACGATATATTGAACAAGATCACCAACCGTGATTGCTTTGGTTTCACCTTGAGCACTGGTTATTTCGTTGCGGTCAACGATAGGAATCAAGTTGCCGCTAACAACTTTGTTAAATTCTAGTCCTCTAAGCTGTGATATTTTCTGGTTTGACATGATATCTTTTCATTATAAATATCAATATAAAGGCAAAATATATACCAAATCTTGTGTTTATATAATAATCACTTATTATATCAACTCAAACTTTTGATCTTTTGGACGATAAATTTGACAAGAGCACTTCTTAATATGTCATCTTCGGTAAATTCAAACGTATATATGCCGTTAGCTTTGCTATCGTCATCATTGAATAGATTGAATATATCGCGAAAGCCCGAACGTGTACCTATGTCTGATTGTTGAGGGTCGCCGCAAAGAAATACTCTGCTAAATTCTCCAGTACGAGTCATAAGAGTAATAAGCTCCTTCTTTGTGCAGTTTTGCATTTCGTCACCAATAACTGCCTTGGCGTTCCAATTTAATCCTCTCAAATAACCAACTGGCAATCCTTCTATGCGATTATCTTTGATTAGATATTGCACACATTCTTTTGGTAGCAACTCGTCAAGTTTGTCAATGAGTGGGCGTTTGTATGGTGACAATTTGTCATCAGCTTCGCCTGGTAATGTTCCCATCTTTACATCGGCACTTTCAACGATGCTACGAACATACAATATATCGCTGATTTTCTTTTCATTCATTAGCATCAAAGCAGCAAGCACAGACAAATATGTTTTTGTTGTACCGGCTGGACCAGATACAAGTAACAACTTTACTTGCTTGTCCATTGCTAAATCTATAAACTTTTTTTGTTTCTCTGTTAATTCTCTATTGATTATTGTTAATGGAGCGGCGATTTTATTGCGCTGATGAACGGTTGGGCTTTGGTCTTTCTTTTGAGTTTGGTCTATCGGTTTTTCTTGGAACTTTATCTTTTTATTTTTAAGACGTTTATTTTTAGACATATTTATTTTATTTTTTTGTACGTCGATATATGGCTCAATCTGTCCATCCGACGTATGAGTTGTTTAACCTTTGCGCAAATTTCAAATTTTTCTTTTTCCATCCCAAATTCAAAAATATTTTCAAGACTATCTTTAAAGTCTTTTCTATTTAACACAACAACGAAACTAGAACCCTTGAAGCAAAATATTTCAACGCCGCCCAATCTGTTGTGCATAGCATATTCTATAGCATCAACAATTTTTTCATTTATTTCTTCGCGGTGCTTTTGAATATAATTTTCCATCGCACTGTTATCAGACGGCAACTCTACAACAGCATATTGATACTTACTTTTTTTGGACTTTGACTCAGACTTCTTTTTTGTTGGAGTCTTTTTCATACTTTAAAGATAAATATATTTCCAACCAAGCTTTTCCCATTATATTCACAAGCTTTTCATTTTCAGACATAGAATCTTCTCCCATAGCATCTAATATTATATGAGTGATTTCGTGAAAAAAAGTTTCTATCACCGTTTCGTCGGTGATTGTAAGCATAACTTTTTCTTCTTTACCGTCCTCGTCGGTATATGTTTTTAATACCTGTCCAACGTCTTGTATTCTTATTAATTTTAAATCTTCCGACGCTGTTCCATATGCTGCCTCGGTTGTAATTAAATCTTTTTCAAGTACAATTTTATACTTGTGCCCAAATAGGGTAAATTCTGTCGGAATAGTTAATGTTTTTTCCGAGTATAGCACTACATATAAGTATTATGGAACTACCGAAAGAACCCGATTTGTTAAATAAAGTAAAAAATTTAAGCACGTCTGTAGCCAACTGGGCAGTGCAGGATAAATTCACAAAAGTAACCGACGAACAGTTCTCTAAACGCAAAGAAATATGCGTAGCATGTCCATATTGGAAGCCGGACGGTTATAATAACCTCGGAGCGTGCGGACGCTGTGGATGCAGTGTTATGAAACTATATATACCTAGTGCAAACTGTCCAGATAACCCGCCAAGATGGACAGCTATAACATCAAGTTGAGCACTTGACTAATATATTATAATAATAAGTATAATCCATTCTGCGCGCAATGCTGCCGGATTTGTGCTTGAACACGCTTTTTATAGTAACAAAGTCGTCTCCAATTTTTTCCAAATCAAACATTGTTGATAGATATTCATTCACTACAATATCTTGTGCGATGTTTGCCAATTCTCTGTCATGACTGGGATTGATTAGCCAATGTGCAAACATCACATGACACATTTCATGGCAGATAACAAATACTTTTTTTGTATCGTTACATTTTTTCCAAAAAGTTGGATTGGCAACAATCCTAAAATTGTTGTTGTATATTTCCAACTCAACACTTTCGGCATCTTTATCAAAAACCACAGGTTCGAATGTTTTCCACATTCCATCGAACAATGGATTGACACAATGAAGTTTCAGTGACAGCCAACCAAAATCTTTTTTGGAAATTTTTTTCATAACAATAAAAAAGGGGAGATTTCTCTCCCCCGTTTTTTATCGGCTTCTGCGAGCCTTCTTTTTAGCTGTACCACCCTCGGTGGTCGTTGCTGTATATTTCTGCCCGCTATTCACGCGATTAGCGGCGCTTTTCCATGAGTTTCTAGTTTGAACACTAGCGAACTCGTATGTTTTACCTTCTGCCATCAGCTTGGATACTTCCGCCTCAGAAGTAGCTGATAGGATTTTTTGTCGTAGTCCTGTCATAAAATTTAACGCTTGTAATATTGATTAAGCTGACGAACTTCTAGTTTAGAACCATCTGGAAAACGTGAAACGATTCCAGCCCAATACATATATTCTCCTTGTGCCCCAGCCTTGGAGTCATATTCAGAGTCAGAGACTCGTACCCCGTTCCTAAAAACGGCATACATTGCAACGTCGGTTTTATTATTTTCTGTAGTATTATACATAAATGTATTTTTATTCATTACTCATTATATTGAGCATAAGCATAACTGTCAAGTCTAGACAGTTCATCGTGCAGGTCGTGGATGTTTGGCTCAAGCAATGCAGGAATAGCCACCGTCTTTTCTTCGACGCTGGATTCAACTTCAAGCACAACCTTACGCGGACGACCACGGCCACGTTTTTGAGTCTTTAGTTCGGATGTTTTATTCATCATGCGAACAATATTGAACAACATTATATAAAATGTCAAGTACTTTCTAGAAAAAAATAGCATATACACAAATTTAGTGTATAGTTTATGGAAGTACGGGGGACAATGACGGCGAGGAGAATCCAGCACCGGTATTTACAAATTCAATAAATGATATTGCCGACGGATTTATTGTTCCCGTTGTTGTTGATTGTGAACTATTTGATAAAGATGTATACGATGTGTTTGTACCAGTTGTACAATTTCTTATGTTATAATCGTATGTACTTGTTATACCGGACACATTTAAATCCATTGCGGTGTATGCAGTCGTCAAACATCTACCAGATACATTGATCATATTTCCAGAACCTGATATTTTAGAAACAGTAAGTGTTGCAGTATCTCCCGTCAGACTATTTCTAACAAATTGGAATGTTGTGTTTGAACTTAAAGAGTAATATGTACTATACGATGTTTCGGAAGAAGTAAGTGTTGCAACTGTACTACCATCCACTTTTATAATCACTGGATCATCACTGGTCGCAGCTCTGGTCCAATTTGCCGCAAGTAATATAAACGCGGACCCGTTCATAGTAAACCCAATTATCAACGAGTTTGCGTCGTTATAGTATGTTGCACCAATCAATGTTGCCGACGTAAATTTGAATACAGGAACCGCCGTTGGACTTGGTGTTGGTGTTGGGGTGTATGTCGGAGCACCGGTTGGTGTTGGTGTTGCCGATGGTCCCGGTGTTGGAGTCGCTGTTGGACCGGCTGGAGTTACTGTTGGCGTCGGGGCTGGTGTCGGCGTTCCGGTTGGCGCGGGTGTCGGCGTAACATATGCCGGAATAGGCGTCACGGTTGGTGTTGGCGTCGGAGTTGGTGTTGCCGTCGGAACTACTGGATATGTTTGTACCCATCCAATGTTTGTAGCATCATTGTCTGCTTTGTAATAAATTTTTCCGTCGTCGGTATATAATGTTTCACCGAGTTTGCCAAACACATTTCCGTTTGGATTGCCATATGGTCTTATATACTTTGACATAAATTTATTTTTGTAATTTTTTAACAATCTCGCTCAACTTGATTGACTCGTTGACGTTCATTATATTATTGAACTCTGCCACGGTCATACCAAGTATTTCAGCAATCTCTATAGCCTTAATATTTTTATATCCCATAGCCAACAACGCTTCTCTTTTTTTCTCAGGTGGCAATATATGTAGTTTATCAACAATCTTGTCAAGCTTTTCTTGTGAAAGTGATTGCAGTTTATCTTTATCTCCAAAAAGTTTTGCTATAAAATCACCTTGGTTTGGATCGTCTTGTTTAGTATCACTGGTCACACTGCCAGCCGGTGTCATAGGACTGCCTTGACTACTTGAAGCTCGTTCTATCCAATCAACTTTGTAATTTTCTAATTTTCCAACCGTGACACCATTTTCAATAAAAAGATCCTTTACCATATCCCAGTTTTTTACAACTGTTTTTGAGGCGTTCCAAAATGAAATTATTTTTCTATTAGTCCAAAGACGACCCGAGATTGTACCCGGAATTTTTCTAACAGAAACTTCTTCGGAACTTTTTGGTTTGCTAAAATAATCAGCCATTGGTCCGGATTTTAAATCGTTACGCAACCCTTTTAAGTTTGCCACTTTTACAAATCTTAATTTCAATTCGTCTTTTAATGCAACATCGTTTTCTAGTTTATCTAAATTGTTATATGCAAATTTTAAAGCATCAACAATGTCAAAATGAACTCCGCGTGGACATATAGCAGAAAAATTTGGAGTCAGCATAAACGCAACACTATCACGGTCCTCAAAATCGGCGACTTCAAAATCATCTTGATTATATACAGTGTCCGGCGTTTCATCTAAAACGCTTTCTAATAAAAACTCTATGTCTAATGGCAGTCTAGGTTTGCTCATACATATAAATATATGCCCATACCGCGATTATATCGCATCAACTTTATAATGTCTTTGGCGGAGTAACGCGACCAAGTGGCTTTGTTAGCACCGTTTGATAACCAAGACGAGCGTTGGTTTTATCAACAATACCTTGCTTAACTATGTCAGCCGCAGCCGCATTATAGTTTGGAGCAGATGTAACGTCTTTGGTCATGTCGCGAACAATCTTACCGATTTCAGATATATTTGGGTTAATCATATATTGATATATATACGACTACTGGCGATATCTTGCGATAATTAAACCATTTGATCCAGTAATACTGCTGTCATAATTTAATTGTACTTTGGTGCGGGGGTCAAATGATGCTACAAATCCTTTGTATGTTTTATAAAAGAATGAAGACTCTACTACTACCGCTGGCTCGTGTACTTCATAATAATCAAATGCATAATAAGTTTGACTTGCGCTTAATGTTACAATTTCACCATAGTTGAAACTATAACTTACTGGACTGATTATTTCTGGACCTAGATAAAATTGAGCGTCACCATATAATACAGGAGATGCGTTGATTATTGGACCAACTGGAGTCGGCGTAGGTGTGGGCGTTGGCGTGTGTGTAGGAGCAGGTGTTTCCGTCGGCGTTGGTGTAGGTGTATCCGTTGGAACGGGTGTCTCGGTAGGAGTTGGCGTTGGTGTATCCGTAGGAGAGGGTGTATCCGTCGGTGTGGGCGTTGGAGTCGGAGTGTCCGTTGGGCTTGGTGTATCCGTAGGAGATGGGGTGTCTGTAGGAGCCGGTGTTGGTGTATCCGTTGGTAACGGAGTTTCCGTCGGTGTGGGAGATGGTGTGTCTGTAGGAACCGGAGTATCTGTCGGCAATGGCGTCTCGGTAGGAGTCGGCGTTGGCGTTGGTGTATCCGTCGGTGTTGGCGTTGGCGTCGGTGTATCCGTTGGAACAGGCGTGTCCGTCGGAACCGGAGTAGCAGTTGCTGTTGGCAGCGGAGTTTCCGTTGCCGTTGGAGTTGGTGTAGGTGTTGCCGTTGATGTAGGAGTCGGCGTAGAAGTTGGAGGTGCTCCGTTGTAAAAATAAGATGTTCCGCAATTGTAGTTTCTAACTATTTGAGAAGACGACAATGCCGTATTATATAATCTCACCGTACCAATCTTGCCATTGAAATATTGAGGATATTCTCCATTGTTATATGAACCAATATACAAGTTTGCTGGAGTGTTTAGTATAGAAGATAGTGTATGAGAAACAGTGCCTATACTTGTTCCGTCGATATAAGTTTCTAAAGAATTTACAGAAGTATTTTTCCAAACATATACAACATGAGTCCAAGTGTTCAACGCTGTTTGATATATTGTACTGTTTATAAAAGCTCCGCTACCGTCGCCCATTTGAGCAAACAATCCGCCAACACTGTTGGTTCTTATTGAGTATGCGACATCAGCAGCCAATCCACCCGGATCAAATTTTCCTAATATAACACCGGAGCCACCAGTCTTAAACGCGGTGGTATTAAACCATGCTTCCATGGTCCAATCGCCGCTACCAGGTTCTAGTTTAGCATTGTCTAATATAGTAATTTGCGAACTACTACCGTTAAAATTAAAATATGGATTTGTATATGAAACATTACTTAAGCTTCCAGTTAATGCATTTCCACTTAAATCATATACAACAGAACCAGAACCACTATAAGACAGCGAATCGGTTGTATCATAATAAAGTGATAAGCTTTCGCTGACGTGGCATGATGTTGGCATTGGAGTTGGTGTAGGTGTACTGGTCGGCGTTGGCGTTGGTGTATCTGTTGGAACAGGCGTTGCCGTCGGAACCGGAGTAGCCGTTGCGGTTGGTACGGGTGTATCAGTTGGCAATGGCGTTTCTGTTGCTGTTGGCGTTGGTGTGTCTGTTGGCAATGGCGTCTCCGTTGGTGTAGGTGTTGGTGTTTCTGTTGGATTCGGCGTTGGCGTAGGCAAAACAGACGAATCATAATACTTCAAATATTCTCCATTGCCCAAATCAATATACTCGCCATCTTGGTTCAAGATTGCATCAAGAATAATTTGTTCGGGTGTAGGAGTTGGCGTCGGAGATGGCATATTTCTTATATATAAATATGATCTCGCTTACTATATATCAAAATTTTAAATAGCACATAATATTTATGAATATATATGGAAAAACTATTATCGTTTGGACATGAATTAAGCAATGATCATAAAGATCTTGGCTACTTAAAAAACTCAAGTGATGCTATAAATGATTTTGATGAATTACGAAACAGATATATTAACGACGGCTATTTGTATATCAAAAATTATTTAAACAAAGATCTTGTGCAAGAATGTCGCGGACAAATCACAGATCAACTAGCACATCTTGATTTAATAGATACCAGCTATCCAAATATATATGCTGCGGCAAAAAAAGATGCAGGATATGTGTTTAAGCCAGAAATCATAAACAAGTGCCCTAGCGTAAAAAAATTGTTATATAGCGGGCAGCTAACAGAGTTTTATAAAAAATTCTATAATGAAGATATACGCCATTATGACTATACATGGCTTCGCGCTATAGGGCCAGGTAAAGGAACTAATCCACATTGTGATTTGCCGTATATGGGCAGAGGCACACATAAACATATGACCTGTTGGGTGCCATATGGCGATATATCATATACACTAGGTGGTTTGATGATACTAGAAAACTCACATAAGCGAATGGACCTATTAGAAAATTATGTATATAGAGATGTAGACTCTTATTGCGAGAATAACGCTACGCAAGCGAAGAATGCTAAAGAGGGTAAATGGACGTTTACCGGAACGCTTTCTCAAAATCCACCACAAATAAGAAACAAGTTTGAGGGCAGATGGCTAGTAGGCGAATATGAGATAGGCGATTTTATCACATTTGGGATGTTTACAGTACATGCTTCACTGGATAATCAAACTCAAAATATGTATCGCATATCTAGTGACTCGCGATATCAAAAAGCCAGCGAGCCTATAGACTCTAGATGGATTGGAGAAAATCCAACTGGGCATGGAATAGATGGTAAAATAGGACTAGTGTGCTGAGTATAAGAGAGATATAGAGTGTATATATCAAAACTGTATATACAAAAAGTTGATAGCGAAAAATTGCCCCGTGTTTTTTTCAAAAAATAAAGGGCATAGTATGAAAAAGTATATATAGAAAAAGGGATTTTCATATATATGAAAATTCTATATAAAAAAGTGACCTCGTATATTGAATGGATATGGACCCCCGTGGGGGGTGGGCCTTTACCCCACCTAGAAGACACCTAGAACCCC
>Ga0247722_10000521_pt1 | contig 23482 bp, 23 predicted proteins | sample MSEWelMarce3H_FC_FD_189094 | JGI IMG/M metagenome (GOLD analysis project Ga0247722, IMG submission 189094) | Subsurface sediment microbial communities from gas well in West Virginia, United States - MSEEL Well Study Marcellus 3H_FC | ecosystem: Environmental > Terrestrial > Deep subsurface >... | reverse complement strand
ATTGGTGTATTTGTGAAGGATTTAAAGATCGATGGTATACCGAACGACGGTAATGACAAAGAAAATAGATTTACGGCAGGGGATTTTCCTTCAATTAGTTCGCTATATGTATCCGTATAATTTCCTTTAACTGGATAATAAGTAGGGAAAAGGGCGTTTAGTAAGGCTTTAACATTTTGATCGATGGTTTTGCTGTCTGGGACATCAATCGCTGTTGAATGTTTATTTAAAAAACTTGTAAATTTATCTTTGTTAAACAAAATGTTAAATATTTCTTCTCTTGGTTTTTTTTTCAAAGAACCGTATGGAATACTGTAGTTAGTAGTGAAAAAGGGGGTATTTTCTAATAATACTCGATTGGTTTGTGTGGGTTGCTCGGAAAATAAACTTCTTGAAAATGGTATAGCCTCTTTCTTACCGTCGCCTATGTTCGTATATATATTTATGTCTATTTTATCAACACCTTTTTTAAATTTATCAATTTTATCTTTTTTATTCATTTAAATAAAATGAATATTGTAACGCTATATGTTTTATAGAGATTTTACAATGACTCTTGTTTTTCAGCCCGTTTTAATACATCTTTCGCGTTATTTATTTCTTCTTTTGTTGGCGGATTATTTTCTATTAAATCCGTATGTTGTGCTATAAATGTTTCCGGTAACATACAGTATCCAGAATTTTCATTACATACAAAATCCAATAATAAAATACAGAGTAATGTTATTAATATAGCAACGTATATTTCACGGCTTCCCATCCAAGCAATACAAAAAATTAACACGTTTCTACTAAATGTATGTTTCATATAACTTTCGATTGTTTTACTCAATTTAAAATTAACAAATTTACCCGCTATATTAAGTATAATTATGATTATACCTGCGAATATTTTTGAATTATTTAAATATTGTATTTGTTCATGAGAAGAGAGGAAAACAAATTTGATATAGTCTATTATTCCTGATTTATTTGTAAGAACTGGTGGAGGGGGTAAATTGAAAAACGACAAAGAAGGAGTAGGCGTTTCTATTCCAGGTAATGGTATTAAAGAATTCGATTTTGGGGTGGACAGTAATTGAGACAATTTGGGTGATTTTAGTTTTTTACGTCCCATTTAATATATATATGGATTTACAATACCTATATGATTTTTTTTCATCCCCATTTTTTGTTGTTTCTTTGAAAATTTATATATTACACTTACAAGTTAATATATAATAACATCAATTCATATACGATAACAAAATATATAAAATAACTCGGTGAGTACCCCCCCTCCCTCTCAACAAACGGTTAACTGACAGTATAGTCACAAAATTTATCACAAGGGTTACATATACCATCTTTTCCATAGACGATTTCTGGATAAACTATAGCAGACATGTCTTTTTTTACTGGAATATCCTTATATGTTAAAACACCGTCAATAGAACAGTGTCTTTTTTGAAATTCAGTTTTACGACGTTTATTCATATCTTCTTCTAATTCAATAACCGATAAATAATTGGTATTGTGTTTTTTACATTTGGATGGTTGTCCTGAACAACCACATCCACACGAATTACTTTGACGACAGAGCGAGGAAGTGTCAACGAATCCGTCCATTATCCATTGTGTGCTATCCATTTGATAAAATAGAATGGCGATTAAACAAACCAAGATACCGTATATTGTGTTAATAGATGTATAAAATATGATTAATATAACTACTAGTAGTTTCCCTAAAATACTTGTCATAAAATTTACAAACAAGTATGAGTAACAAAAATATAGAAAACAAAATAAAATTACTAAGAGGATTGATATTTCACCTCCCCGATTTTGTAATTGTAATAGCATGTTATAAAATACTCTCATATAATCAATGAATCCGGAGAATCGTAAGTTTCATGATTCCTGGTAAAAATATATTAAATATATAATGTCTTTATTGTTAAATGCTTCACCGTGGAATTCAACGGAAACACCAAAGAAAAGAATACCTACCATAAAAAAAACATTTAAGCCGTCTACGTTAGACGAAGAACCGGAGAATGACGATCCTGCTAATAAAAATAAAATGATAGGATTCGATATTTTTTCACAACCGACAAATAGTGGTTCGAAATACGAAAATCAAAACACAAATGAAGATACCCACCATTCATCAAAAAATACAAAATATTTAGATAATAATATTCAGGAAAACAAAACGAATAAAATCAACCAATTGTTGGAAAATATGACAGGTTTAAATGTTCAAAATGACGGAGATCAATTATATAACTACAGTTCACCCACAACAACCGATGCGACTCCAGCTTTTCCAACGGTTCCTATTTTCCAAAGAGAGAGCAAAATTATTGGACAGGGGGTTGTTGGCGATACCTCCCGAGGTCGAGGTGGGGGTGTTTCTTCTAATTTTGTATATAACACACCAGGAAATTTAGCAAATTTAGAAAATTATTCTAAAGCATACGAAATGCCGAAAGAAACACGTCCTTACTACAGTCAAAAACTGGGTATTGGTAATAACACAGATTCTTTCGAAGAAAAAATACTTGATAAAATTCAATATTTAACTCATTTAATGGAAGAAATACAGAGCGAAAAGACCGCAAATATCACCGAAGAATTCGTTTTATATACGATGTTAGGTGTATTTGTTATTTATGTTGTCGACGCCTTTTCAAAGAGCGGTAAATATATTCGATAATTAGCCTAAAAGTAATAATAGAATATTGTGTGGCGACCTCCCACCATCAAGGGGGGGGGGGTCTTCTTAGTTTGGTCTTTCCAGAATAAAAAAAAACTGGTTTTCATCACCATTCTCTCCATTATAAGTTATTTGACTCTTTACCAAAAACCCGCAATATTGTGCGTCATATATTATATTTTCTAAATCATCTGGCATATACAATGTCTTTTCATTTTTACGAATTTTAAAATTCGACATATCTTGGAATGTTTCGGTAAAGACGACAAGATCTTTTTTCGCAAAGTCGTATTCGGCTTTATATTTGAATTTCTCAAACTCGATTTCTGTATTCGTTACTCTTTCAGTAAAAAGATTATTAATATTTGTGTGATTTTTATCCGTCATTAACAGTATTTGTTCTTTTCCAGCGGGAACGATCGTATTAAACTTGTGTTTATTCACCAAATGTAGTATTAAATACGCATTCGGTTTTAACCAAAGGTAACAGTTTCTAAAAAAGGCAATTTTGTCTTTAATTTCATATATAGTCATTCCAATACAGAAGATATGTGTAAATGTTCCTTTTTCAAATAACATAGGATCTGCGAAAGCATCCCCTATTTTAACTTTTAAATATGGGTATTTTTCTAGACATTCAATTGCCATCGCCTGTGATTTTTCCAATCCGTAAATATTGTTATATCCTTTATTATTCAACGTCTTTAATAATTCGCCTGTTCCACATCCAACATCCAATATTGTTGTAAAGTCGGGTGACGGTTCGGTCAAGTTAAATACGTTATTTATTACATATTGCGATTCCCTTTCTGGATGGAAAATATGATCGTATATTTTACAGGTGAATTCGTCATATACATTTTCGTTGCGTTTTACGATAAATGGTGGTTCTTGTATAAAGGACTCTTTTCTCCCACCCACCGCATTTCTCTCTATTATATATCTGTGTAATAAAACTAAAATAAAGAAAATGGAAAGAATAAATAAAACCATTATATATCGATTTGTTTCTTCAAACATCTATATTATATATTTATGTGGATTTATTGTAACCGTGTAATAACTTCTTATATCCCTCGCAACTGTTGTTTTGTTGCGTTATTAAAAACACTCTTTCCAACGGCAGAATTCTTAATAGTCTCGTTTTCTTTCGTATGATACGTCTTTTTTTCAAAGAGAAGAGGAAATGGTTGTTCACCAGATAGCGATGATGATGCCACATTGATTTTATAGAGATCGCTGGTAGAAGAAGGAATATAGGTTGCGTTTATTGCCCCGTGTTGTAACCCGAAATATTGATTTCTCAAAGAAGATTCCGTATTTATATTTCGTAAATATCCTTCTACAGGTGCTTTCGCCTGAATTGAACTAAATACTTTCGTCGTATCATATTCTAAATAATTTCGAACCGGAAAGGGAGGTCGGTTAATTGCTTCTTTGGAAACATAGGGCGCTATGGGAAAAACAATATAACGAGTTTCTACCGGTCGCGGATCAAAATTCGGGCGTAGGGGGGTGTCAGTAGTAAGTATTCTTTCGTAAATACGTTTATCGATTTCGTCGGTTCTTTCGAATTGTCCGTAGTAAAGTGGATCGGGATAATCAGGATTAACCTTTATATCGTTTGAATGTAAATACGAATTCACAGAAGATGATGCCGAAGACGGCATCAATATACGACTTTCGCTTTGGAAAATTGATGTCATTATTTTATAAATATATAAATATACATGTATTATATATTTCATATTATTCGTAATAAATAGTTGGTTGTGTATTGTAAATGTCTATACCTAATTATTTCTGGACATTTGATGTTGGTAGTTCCCAGGAGAGAGAAAATACATATATAAATTTGTTTGACGATTTTGAATATGATATTAATGCGGAAATCAATGATGAGGACGAGCTATACAATAACGTTGAACAAATATATCAAAGAGATTGTATGTTTTTGGATTCTATTAAAGAACACCGAAAATATTATATAGGTACACATATCTATGTTAAAAGAGATGTACCAAACACAGTAGACCCGTATGAAATGCTTCTAAATTGTTGTATTTCACCTGCGGTTTTCTTTGAAAACTCGTTTTGGGCGATTAAAACATACCTATATGAGTTTTCAATCATCTCTAAAAATATATTTTCCTTCAATAACCAGATTGAAATTATGCAACTATATATAAATCCTCACAACGATACATATAATGTAGTTTTAAAAACGGTTTGGTTAAGAATTTTCCAAAGAAAATGGAGAAAATGGAATAACGAAAGGAAGACTATTGTATCTCATCGTATGAAATTGGCGAGTTTAAGACATTTTGAAATTAATGGTCGGTGGCCGGTACGTTCTTAGCATATATGTCTTCTTTCTCATTCTATGTATGTCTTCTTTCTCATTCTGTGTATGTCTTCTTTCTCATTCTGTGTATGTCTTCTTTCTCATTCTATGTATGTCTTCTTTCTCATTCTATGTATGTCTTCTTTCTCATTCTGTGTATGTCTTTCTATATGTCTGTATTTTTTTGTTTCGGTTTAACCCATTAGCGTTTTATGAAAAATCACAACCAATATATAGTATCTCATATCAATATATAAAAATAATAAAAATAATAAAAATAATAAAAACACTAATATTAAAATCCGCGGATTAATACAATGTATAGTGGCTCAAGTTTCGTACCGCCGAAAATAAATTACCTTCTTTCGTGCTGGTCATTTGACCATAACAAAAATCAGCGAAACCACTTTGATCGTTCGGCACTGTTGTATTGGCGGTTGTATGGAATGGACGTAGTGATTGTTCAAAGCTTAATTTATCATTTAAATTTTTAAATAATTTATCGGCTATGTTTGGTTGTCCAGGGTTCTGTTCTTGTACTAAATCTTTTGCCCGTTGTAATATAGCATCACTTACAAGTTCGTTTGAAATTGGTGGTGCTCCTTTTCGAGTGGGATTGTATTCAATATCTGGCACTAATACATTACTAAAAGGGTTTTGGGAAGAGGGTGTTTCAAATACTTCTATATCACTCGGTATAGTTCCGTTTTCCTTTAAATAAACTTGTGTGGGATTCGAATATCCTTCTAAAAGGAGTTTTCTGTTATTTTCAGTTTTATTATTAAGATAATAGACATATATAGCAAATAGTGTAATCGCAGTAACAACGAAAATCCACAAATTACGGGTGAATAGAAATAATAATATAGATATTAATAACACAACTCTTGTAATTGTATTTAGTTTTTGGTAATAGGTCATATTGGGGGTAGGATAAAATTCAAATACATAATCTTTATTAAAAAGGACATTGGGGTCTTCGCTCCAAAACGGGGGCGACGGTTTAATCTCCTCCCCTATTGGTTTTTTAATAAAATTTGAATCGTCCATAGGTTTATTCTTATTTACAATTGATGGTAACGACATATATAAAATTGATTATATTTTTTATGAAAATATAACCAATAAAAATGACAGTACGTGTTGTAAAAATGCTGATTAATACATTATATGAACGTATTAAAGCTTTACCAGACGACATTAAAACTAAAATATACAAGGAGTATTTTGAACCGAAAATTGTACGGTATCGATTAACATATATATTACATAGGTGTAATACCTCCATCGTTGGTTATAGTAATCAATTATTGTTTGTAAAAATGATAAAAAATGTCTTGAATAATGAAGAAATATGTAAATACTTAGTAAAAACGTGTGATGGGTTTGGTCGTATTTATGAAATGTACTTAAATGATAGTATGGGGTTTAAATTAATTACAGATAAATATGAAAAATTTGCCGTGAGTTGGTTATATCATACATTTCACTAATCTCGCTACTTCCACCCATCTCACCACACTCAAATAAAAATTGTTGTTTTCTTCTTTTCTAGTACACCAACCTTCTTTACTACTACACCAACCTTTTTTACATCTCTCCTCCGTGTGTATATTAAACCCTTAATTGAGAACAAATATAAATTTCTATTTTAGTATTTATAAAATATGTAACATGATACTTTGGTAACAAAATATAAATAATATTGTAAAGACCCCTTTAACAATTTAATCCGAGGTGATTCAAGGATTACCAGTTTTTATTATTTGTATAAGTTGTATAAAATACTATATATGAACTTTGTAAAAATACCGAAAACGTTAAAGGGGTCTGGGGTAATATGCGGATTTTTGCACGTTAAAAATCCGCACAAAATAATATAATACATATTTTCTAAATTTATTATATCAAACATAACTATTTACATGATTAAATGAAAGTGTAGACATTACTCCCATTGAATTTATTGATAATAATAATTGTGTTGTTGTATTATATAATGAAGAACCCGGATGAAAACATGATAATTGACGAACCTCCAGTAATTAAAAAGCCTAAAAAACAAGTCGCAAAAAAAACAAAAAAAGCCATTAATCCTTTATGTGACAAATCAATGAATATCGAAGAGTGCGAGTTAGCGATTGTTCGTAATGCGATTGATGTGAATGAAAAGATACAAGAAGATTTACAAAAACAACAAGAAATAAATAGTGAAGTATTAACAGGTATTTTTAATATTTTAGAAAGTTTCATTTCTCAAAAAAAACTGCTTTTATACGGAGGGTTTGCTATAAACGCGTTATTACCACAATATGAAAAATTCTATGATATAAAACATGATATACCTGATTATGATTTTTATACACCGAACGCACTTGAAGATGCGATTGAACTCGCCGACTATTTTTTTAAAAAAGGATATACAGATGTTGAAGCAAGAGCTGGAGTTCATTATGGTACGTACAAAGTATTTGTAAATCTGGTTAGTGTTGCGGATATTACATTAATTGACGAATCAGTCTTTCGAAAGATCCAACAAGAAGCAGAAATTATTAATAAACTTTACTATTGTCCTGTTAATTTTCTTAGAAGAAATGTATATAAAGAATTATGCCAACCTCTTGGACAAGTATCACGTTGGGAAAAGGTTTTTAAACGAGTGAGTAAATTAAATAAATTTTATCCATTAGACAACCCGTATAATTGTGAAGATGTCGAATTTCAAAGAAAAATGGATAGCAATGAATCCAAAAACAGCGATCTTATATATGACGTTTTACGTGAAGCGTTTATTTTTATTGGGGCTGTTTTCTTTGGTGGTTATGCGTGTAGTCTTTATTCACAACATATGCCAGAAGAAAACCGTAAAATAATCCGTAAAATACCGGACTTTGACGTTTTATTAGAAAATGGAGAGGATGGAGCACAAATCGTGACAGAAAAACTGGTTATGGCAGGGTTTAATAATGTTCAACTAATAAAACACGACAATCTTGGTGAAATTGTACCACTCCATTACGAAATTCGAGTAGGAAAAGACACGGTTGCTTTTATTTATCAAGCTGATGCGTGTTATAGTTATAATACAATTTCTATAAATGGACAAAAAGTCAAGGTTGCGACGATAGACACTATTTTATATTTTCATTTTTCTTTTTATTATTCTGGTCTACCTTACCATTTCCGTGACCGTATTCTTTGTATGATAGAAATACTATATAAAGTAGAACAAGAAAACGTTTTAAATCAACAAGGGTTATTAAAACGATTCCAGTCAACATGTATGGGATTACAAGACAATTTAGTTTCGATACGAAAACGAAAAGCGGATAAATTTAAAGAGTTGGTAAATAATAGAAACACTCGAGAATATCATTCGTGGTTTTTAAAATATAATCCTGAAAGAGAAACACGTCCTGCTTTTTTGAAACAAAAACGTAAAGGAGCGAACTACCGTAGGTACTCAAAAAAAAGACCTAGTCGGAAAAATAACGAACAATTTAAAAATAAACATATAGACGGTATTAAGCGTGATCAAGGCCAGGGAACTTATCAAGGCCAAAGAAATGACCAAAACCAGGGAACTTATCAAGGTCAAGGAACTTATCAAGGTCAAAGAAATGACCAAAACCAGGGAACTTATCAAGGCCAAAGAAATGACCAAAACCAGGGAACTTATCAAGGCCAAAGAAATGACCAAAACCAGGGAATTTATCAAGGCCAAAGAAATGACCAAAACCAGGGAACTTATCAAGGTCAAGGAACTTATCAAGGTCAAGGAACTTATCAAGGTCAAAGAAAGAAACAACCCGTTTTTTCAAAAAAAAAACCTATATGGAGAAATAACGATGAATTAAAAAATAACTATTTACCAAAGATCCCCCAACGTAAGGCATCGAATCAATATGGATTTACAAGAAAAATAAAAAACAAAGTCAAAAAATATAATCAAGAACAAGACATCTCATCATACAAAAAACCTTTTTTTAATTTTGAATGGTAGAAATAACGATCATTAAATACAATATTAAAGAATTAACTTTTTCGACATTTTTTACAAACATCAAATATTTTATCTATTTTAAAATATTTGACATTGTGTACGGTCTAGTATCTTATATGACCGATTAAAATAATAAAATCATTAACCCTGAAATCCGCGGGTTAAAGAATTAACTTTTTAAAATTGGGATAATTTGACGGGTTACTCGGTTCCTGTTTCCAATCGGTAAATATATAAATATCACCGTGCCACTCTTTTTTTATTTCAGGATAATAGACGCTCGAATCAAACCCTAATACTCCTATTATCCATGAGAACGTCCCATTTGAAAGAATTAAATTAGAACAAGTAGAAGCAAACTGTATTGTTTGTATTTCGTTTGCCATAATAATATTCATATTGAATTCGTGTATTAATTGTTGACATATAGGATGATTGATTGAGTCGCTTGATATAAATCGGTTTCCATTGTAACATTCCGGTTTTTTTAAAATATTAATCATTGTATTTCTATAATAATTTATGGAAGGTACAAACTCTGTTTTTGCTATATCTCCTAATCGAACATGAATAAATGTATCATTATTATTCATATATCTTACACGATAAGGATTGTTTTTTTTTATCAATAATTCCCTTTCTTTAAAAAAAGAGCGAATATATCTGGCGGTTGTTCGTGTTTGTAAAAAAATAGTATTAACATTGATGTTATGTGTTTCAGGGGTTGGTTCCTCATTTAGACCATCCCAATCAGTTTTAACAGGTGTGTTTTCCATAAATTTATCAAAATATTCATCCATAAATTCTAGTGTTTTTGGATGAGTCTTTGTTCCGTCAATAAAAAGCTCAATACCCATATTAAATATGGGTTCGTAGAATATATATTGGAATTTTAAATCGTATTTTTGTGCTAAAATACTGGCACATATATTGCGTATAAGCTGATTACCAAATCTTCCATACCAACAATTTAATGTGGAATTGGTATTTTCATTGTTTTCGATGACTACCATTTTAATGGGGGCGGGTGAGTCGTTAACTGTTTGTGTCTCTTGTATAATATCGTTCATACGATTCATTCCAAAAAATTGATTATTATATAAAAGTTTATTTAAATTATATTTAAGCAACTTGATTTAACATATATTCTTTGAAAAACCTTTACTCTGTAATCGATGGAACAAAATTCATATAACGATATTGACAATGAATGGATGATGTTTTTATCCAGCCAAACAGATATATTGGAGTTTGAAAATGAATCGGTTGAGAATTATAAAAATACTGTTCAAAAAGAGGATTCACAATTAGAAAAAACGGATGTTTCCGTTGGTAGCGTCTTGTCTACTACACCCCCATCGCCCAGCGAAAACCCGGCAAAAGCGGTAGAACCAGTAAAAATAACACAATCCGTTACCCCATTTGAATTAATTATTTCAACAAAAACGAAGGTATTATTCCTTAATAGACCAGTTGATATATTTACTGTATTTTGGAAAATACCAATTATTGATTACTGGAAGCCGGAAAAGGGGGTTATTAAGAAACAAATAAAAATAGTGTCGAAAACAAAAGAAGAATTGGAAGAGTACAAATCAAAACTGGTTAATCTTAACTATTATCAAGAACATATTATTAAACAAATAGATAATCCCACCTCGCGAAGCATTAAGTTTAAAGATGAACGTAAAATAACGGTTGGTATGTCGAAAAAAGACATAACTGTTCAAAGAAATCGAGTAAAAAACGCATTTTATAATTGTATGGCATTAATAATTCGATTTAGGTTTAATGACATCTTTAAAGAAATTCACGTAAAGATATTTAATACAGGTAAAATGGAAATACCTGGTATTGTTGATTATACAATGCTCGAATATGTCAAAATAATGATTTTAGAAATATTACAAGTCAATGAAGCTTGTAATGAAAAAACAGTAACAACTGACGACGCAACGGTAACAACTGACGACGCAACGGTAACAACTGACGACGCAATCGTCGATCAATCACCAGACGCGTGTGTGGAACCATTCTGTTTTATAGAAAATTTCAAAGAAGAACACGTATTAGTAAATTCCAATTTTAATTGTGGATATTTTATTAATCGTGAGAAACTATACAATATATTAATTAGTCCAAAGTATGGTCTCGAATCGTCCTACGATCCGTGTAATTATTCCGGTGTTAAATGTTGCTATTACTTTAATAACCAACTCGGATTAGATAAAGAAACACAGAAAGGTGTTATAATAGATGAAGACAAACAGATGAAATTATCTGTATTGATGGAGTGTAAAAAATATACAGAAGTATCATTAATGATATTTAGAACAGGAAGTTGTATAATTGTTGGAAACTGTAGTGAAAAAATATTACGATTTATATTTGAATTTATCAAAACCTTATTGATTGAAGAATATACCAATATATGTTTCAATACCGATATTCCACAAGTAAAAAATAAATCATTCAAATTGATTAAGCGAAATATTATTACATCGACAGAGGCATAAGATATTTAGGAATTTCTTTAATCATTCGTTAATAAACCTATATTATTTTTATTTTTGTAATATAAAATTGTTTTACAAAATGAGTTCAACACAAACAAATACAACGGCTATGACGAATGGAGGGGCATCCGCTACTAAAAGTGGTTATAGAATACCTGACAATACGACTCTTCAACACGCTTGTAATATGTCCATCACAAACGATAAACCTATTTTACTCGATTATTGGACAAGTTCACTTGATAAAAAAGCACTGATTGGTGTTAAGGAGGAAGATGGCGAGAAACTATTGGTTAAGAGTGCTGAGGAATACACCAGTCCAATTGTAAAAATATTCAAAGTTAGTACTGAATATATTGTTGTTACTGAGAATTCAATCTATTTGGTGGACGTAAATATCCCGACCAAACGTATTTCAACTTAACCCTTTAAACGATTTAATCCGTGGATTCAATGATTGATCGTTTTTTATAATTTGTATAAGATACAAGACCATATGGTTTCAAATATTTTAAAATATGTAAAATATTTGAACGTTGTAAAATACCGAAATCATTAAAGGGTTTAATCCGTGGATTCAATGATTGATTGTTTTTTATAATTTGTATAAGATACTAGACCATATATGATCTTTGTAAAAATGTCGATAATAGTAATGGAGTGGGGTTGGGTGGGGTTGGGTGGGGTTGGGTGGGTAACTCTCGGTTTTTTGAATTCATTTGTTTGATACACACTTCTCACTCACGAAATTCATTTACTTTTTTTGGAATAATAGAGATATGAATTTTTACAAAACACTATTTATCATGTCTTTCTGCGAATCATCCAACGAGGTTGGAAATACAATATTATAGTCAATTATTAGATTCCCCACATTTCCATCACGCTTAATACCTAATTTGGGTATTACCTGCTTTTGTCCGGGTGAAATTATTGAAGTATTTTTTATACAATAATTCGAACTGTTTAAATGTTTGATATTGAATGCGAATCCACATAATGCCTCTTTTAATAATATGTTTTTTCGTAAAATTAGGTTTAACCCGTTACGTTCAAATTCCACTTCAGATGCGTTTGATTCGTCCTTTTTAATACCAATAAAAATTTTGACATCACCCTTTGTTCCATTTGGCGTTTCGTTGCCTTTATCACGGATAATAATAACTTCATTGTTGTCTATTCCTTCGGGAATAGTTACATATATTTTTTCTACTTTTCGCACTTGATCGCCATTAATTAGTTCTATTTTATTAAATTCGATTGGAATGACACACCCGTTGTAAGATTGTGTTAGTGTAATTTCTATATTGGCTACTATTGGCATTGGTTTATTGAGTTGTTGGTGGATATGTTGATGGAAGAATTCGGGGTTGAATCCACCCCCTCCTCCACTACCAAAAACGGTTTCGAAAATATTGCCTATGTTGGCAAATTCGACGTGTTCGCCTCCTCCCCCGAAGTTTGTATGAAAAAACATTTGACCGGGTCCTCCCCCCCTTGCGTTGGCAAAGGCGGGAAACTCCATTCCGCCACCACCACCAGTTAGTTGGAGGTCGTAACGTTTACGGGATTCTTTGTCGCCGAGTGTTTCATATGCGGTATTCACCTCGCGGATTTTTTCGGTTGCTTCAGTTGTTGGGTTACGGTCAGGATGGTATTGGAGTGAAAGACGACGATATGCTTTCTTTATTTCATCCTCAGTTGCTTCTTTGCCGACTTCCAATATTTCATAAAAGGTTTTATTAGAAATGTGCGTTTGTGGTGGCGGTGAAAACATTTATATTTAACAGTTTTACATATATTTTCTTTATATAATATATAACATTCAAGCGTGATAATTCTGATAATTAATCTAGGTATTTTGTAGTATTTTATTGAAAAGTAAAAAGAATATTAGAACGCATAAAAAAACAATATATACAACAGATGCACAAACACAGACGCACAAACGCAGACAAACACTAATCAAACATAAACACACAAATACCCATCGCTTACCGTAAATGTAAATACGCCATATGTAAATCGTTCCAAATCAACCATTCTTTGATTATTATGTATTTTTATAATAATCAAAGGCTTTGTTTCATAGTATTCACTTAGTGTCTCTATCGCCAATTCCAGCATTTCGTCATCAACCGGTTGAATTTTCCCATATTCAAACGTCGTATCTCCAATATCATATATAGAATCTATATTTATCATAACCTTCTTTAAGACTTCATAAAGAGCCGAATAAGTGTGTTTTTCATTACGAAAGTCAGTTCGAATTGCCGATATAGTTTTCATTACAGCGTGAATTGAATACCATACCGCGGACTGAATTTCCCCCCCATCATTGTTCTTACCACTCGATTGATATATATATCCAAAATTGTCATCGATCGGTTCTTCTTTACTTTCCATATCATCTTTATTATAAGGATAATCTAAATTGTGTAAAACGGATGAAGAAGAACCCATTCTTTGATAACTTTCGTTCCGATTTGGTGGGCGCGTAGGCTTTAATAATATACTATATTGTTAATATGTCAGCTTGTATTTTATAAAAAAAATAATTCAATTTTCTTTCAAAGAAGGTAATAAACAACTTCTTCTCAATTATACTATTTTATCACTCACCGCATTAAACAATTCCGGATTATATACTAATTTTCCACTCGGTTTATATTTTTCAATTGGCGTAAAACGCGAAGGGTCTCCACCGCGTTTTTTACTGTCCGTAGTTGGATTGCCTGTATTAAATAGTTTAGAATTACTCGTTTCTAATTCATCCCCGGTGTTTGTTTCCCCGGGTGTTTTCGAGGTCACAATATGTCCCTTTTCATCGATTTGTTTTCCCGTCTTCTTTTTTACTTCGTTACGAACATAGGACGGTATCCATTGTTCCCACGAAATAAATAATGTATTTGGATGTATATATTTCGCGTAAAACCCGTTATCCACTATTTTATTGACGACATATGCTATACAATCACTTTGGTTATAGGTCGGTTCACCAAAGATGAATTCGGGAATAACAAACCAAATATATTTATCGGTGGTTTTATTTCGTGCGGTAAGTTTAATACGATTATGGACTCGATTCAATATTTTATTAAAAATGGAGAGTTGTTTCAAATCCCGTTTAAAGTTTTTATCGTATAGGTCGTCGATATTTAATTTTCCGGCAGCCTCTTCGTCGTTTAATAGTAAAATACTTGCCATATGTTATATTATAATAGAATTTTTGAAGAAGTGGGTATTTACGCGTAAATAGTTTTGTTTTTTTGTAAAAAATTGAATCTCATATGAATGATACAATTCAGTTATATAAAGATTTATTAATATTATTATTGATTGTATGAGTATTTTACAACCACCAATCGTTATTTTAAAAAAAACGAAGAAAATACATAAAAATGTTGTTCATACGACGACAACGATGCCTGAAACTATTAGTTCCAGTAATGGGGGCAGGGGTAGTGATGAATTTGATAAACTTCTCGCTTCCTCCTCCCCCTCCACCTCCGCCGTTACCGTTAATCATTCCATCGCAGACGGATTATTAACTCCTCCTCCTCCTCCTCCTCCTGCGGGTAAAACGAGAAAAAATAAAAAAATCATATCTCCTATGGAAAAAATCAAAATATGGGAAATGTTTGATAATATACCTATATCCGACGTCGATGATTCCTCCCCGGAAGTTATTAATATTGGTAATAAAAATGATTCGGATGTGTCCCCCTCGAAAGGAGAATGTTGTGAAACTCATCATCCAGTTGAACCGATTGCTTCAATAGAACAATTGTCAATGCTAAAACCGAAAGATGACGAAATGTATAAAATACGTCATCTTTGTCAAAACTGCGATTCTGTGCTTTTAATCATGGAAGACGGTGTGCCTACTTGTATGAATTCTCAATGCGGAATGATTTATACAGACGTGGTCGATTATTCCCCTGAATGGAAGTTTTATAATTCCGGTGATAATAAACACGGGACAGACACTACCCGATGTGGAAATCCTATAAACCCCCTTTTAATGGAATCGTCATTTGGTTGTAAAATCCTTTGTAATGGGGCTTCTTCTTTCGAAATGAAACGCATCCGTAAATGGACAGAATGGACTTCGACCCCCCACCGTGAAAAGTCGTTATATGAAGAATTTCAATTTATAACAACTATGGCACATAATTCCGGTATCCCAAAGATATTTATAGATTGTGCCATGGCAATTCATAAAGACATTTCAGAACAAAAAATGTTTCGTGGAATGAATCGTGATGGAATAAAGGCGGCCTCAATATACATTAGTTGTAAATTAAATGGGTGTCCTCGAACCGCTCACGAAATTGCCGAAATATTTAAATTGGATAAACAGAGTACAACATTGGGGTGTAGTAATGCTATAAAAATATTGAATAATGTTGAAAGAAATATGGAATATTCGAATAAAAGCGAATTTAAAACCACTACAGCGAGTTCTTTTATAGAACGATATTGTTGTAAATTGGGTATTTCACAAGAATTGACGTTATTGGCGAAATTTATTGCGATTAAAACTGAAAAGACCGAGCTCTTGTGTGATAATACACCTCAATCATCCGCCGCCGGAATTATACAATTTATTAGTCAAACATTTCATTTAGGAATATCAAAGATGAATATTAAAGCTGTTTGTGGGGTAAGTGAAGTAACTATATCTAAATGTTGTAAAAAAATGGAATCGATTAAAGAACAAATTATACCACATACGTTATTAAAAAAATACGGTATTTCATAAGTGGCTAGTGATGAGTTGGATGTTATAAAAGTGATAGTAAAGTATATTCGTTGATAATAAAATAATGTTTTTTTTTATTTTGTAAATGAAGCCATAATTTATATGGATCCAGTTATAGGGGAAAATATACAATATAGATTTTTACAAGAACCGGTCTTGGTAACAGATCCTGTCTTGGTAACAGAACCGGCCTTGGTAACAGAACCGGCCTTGGTAACAGAGTCGGCCTTGGTAACAGAACCGGCCTTGGTAACAGAACCGGCCTTGGTAACAGAACCGGTTGAAAATGAAAACGATACGAATGGTTTTCAATTAATTCATTCCAATACACAAGATATTAACTTATATAGTTTAATTTATAAAACACCTCTTCCATTAAGTGTCCCTGTTGTAGTTTTTATTGTTCCATATCGTGACCGTGAAAGGGAAAAAGCATTTTTCAAAGAAAAAATGACAAATATAATGGAGGATTACCCCGCCGGTTATTACAAAATATACTATATTCAACAGGATTTCGAAAAACCATTTAACAGGGGGGCAATGAAAAATATAGGTTTTCTTATGGTAAAAAGTAAATACCCCAATAATTATAAAAATATCACTCTTGTCTTTAATGATGTAGATACAACACCCGCAAATAAAACAACCATACCGAATTATTCAACAAGTAGGGGAATTGTAAAACATTACTATGGGTATGAGTATGTATTAGGTGGTATTGTTTCTATTTTAGCGGGTGATTTTGAAACAATAAACGGATTTCCCAATTATTACTCATGGGGGTTTGAAGACAACGAATTAAACAACCGAGTAAAACAAAGGGGGTTTATTATTGACCGGAGTGTTTTTTATCAAATCGCAGACAATGTAAATATAATTCAATTTAAACAATCACCCATTAGAACTGTTAATCGTGGTGAATTTGATCGTTATATGCGTAGAGTTGGTGAGGGGGTAAATACTATATATGATTTATTGTATTTGATAGATGAAGAAACGGGTATAGTCGATGTAAAACGGTTTCAAACAAAACATAATGTAAATGAAAATTTAAATAAGGATTTTAATACGTTGGCGAGTAAATACCCTTTTCAAACAGGATATTCGGCGAGAAAAAAATGTAGAATGAACTTGGTCATTTAACTCCGGGAAATCCGGGAAATCCGGGAAACCTACGGTTTCCCCGGACGCCCCTTCCCTTCCAGGAAATCCAGGAAACCTACGGTTTCCTCTGACTTTCTATATACAAATTATTATTTAATAAATATACTATATCATGTATGGTTTCAAATATGTATGTAGTTATATATAATGTTGCCAGTTATTGTTGCAACATTAGCCCCATTAATAAGTAGTATTCAAACTATCCCACAATTACACAAAACATATAAATCAAAAAGCGTAAAAGATTTATCTTTTTATTCATTGATATTACTATTAACAACTAATTTGCTTTGGTTGTTACACGGATATTTTATATATGATATTTCATTAATAGTTGGAGGAGTTATTAGTATGATTATAAATACAAGTTTGTTAGTATTATTTTTATTTTACACCAAATCCAGGAAACTGTAGGTTTCCCGGACGCATCTTCTTTTTTTCGGAGCGACCGAAGGGAGCGATATACAGATTCTTTAAAACTTTGAGAAAAAGGGAAGGGGCGTCCGGGGAAACCGTAGGTTTCCTGGAACTGTAATATAAAGAATAAACTGTTAATATAGACATAATCTCGTCTTTTTTCTATTGTGTATTTTTGTATATAATGAATATAGCAATTGATATAAAACAATTTGACCCTACATGTATTTCATTCTCAGAAATAAAGAAAAATAATATTATTAATGGTGATTTTTCAAAGATAATTTATGGTGATGATAACATTACTCTCAATGGATTATATATTTATTTTCAAATAATACCTAATCACATAGTTTCCTATATTGATACAGATGAACGCGTAGATAAAACGGAAGTTATACGAAATAACGATTATTGTATTTTTTATTTGGATTCGAATAAATTTAATTTAAACGTTGTAAATGAATTGTCGGCAATTGAAGATAATATAATCGAATATTACAAAGACTTGTATAAAATTAACAAGTCAAGTGTTTATCAATTAAAAACGCAATTACAAACCGGAAATATAAAAATTTATAAAAATGAGTCAGTAAGAGGGAGTATATCGACATACTCCCATGAAGCGAAACAATTAAACAAGGACTCTGACCGGCGTTCACAATGTAGTAGTGGTATTAAAAAATACCGTTCAGCAATACATCATTACTATACAAACGCATTTACAAATATGACACTCAAAGAAGCGGAAGATGCGGGGATTCGCAAAGAAATGAAAAATTACTTATTAAAGGTGTCGGGAATATGGGAAAATAAATTTAGTGTGGGGATAACATATAAAATTAGCGAATTAGGGGCGAGAATTTAACCCTTTAACGTTTTCGACATTTTTACAAACATCAAATATTTTACTTTATTTTAAAATATTTGACACGAGGTATGATATAGTATCTTATATTGACCTATTAAAATAATAAAATCATTAACCCTGAAATGAAATCCGCGGGTTAAATCGTTAAAGGGTTAATAGAATTGAAAATAAGACAAAATCCGTTTGCGTAATATCGAAAAATATATAAATGACTAATAAAGTGGCAAGTTAAATTCCTAAAATGGCAAAGGAAGAGATATTACTGGGGGTGAAAATGCTTTTTGTAAATTATTTAATATAAAATTATTTACGAAATTCATATCTACATTTTTTTCCAACCAACTTGAAACAATATCTTTTGTTAATTCTTCATATGGAATAAACGACAAATCATTTGGAGGCTGTAATACAGTAATATCCGAGTAATATGTCTTATATGTAACATCGTTAATTATTATAGAAGCATTATAACACCATTGAACATTCTTTACTATATTCGTCATTCCATTGACATACGGGGTAACTTCCATTTTAAATATATCCCACGAAAACGTAGGAGTTACAATATAAATATTTCCAGAATTATCGTGTAATTCATACGTCTGTATTACGGGGGTCGGGTTACCCGAAATATCAATGTTTCCGGAGATGTCCGTGTTTCCTGAAATATCAATATTGTTTCCGGAGAGATCCGTGTTTCCTGAAATATCAATATTGTTTCCAGAGAGGTCCGTGTTTCCGGAGAGATCCGTGTTTCCGGAGAGGTCAGTGTTTCCGGAGAGGTCAGTGTTTCCGGAGAGGTCCGTGTTTCCGGAGAGGTCCGTGTTTCCTGAAATATCAATATTGTTGCCGGAGAGATCAGTGTTTCCGGAGAGATCAGTGTTTCCGGAGATGTCCGTGTTTCCGGAGAGATCAGTGTTTCCGGAGATGTCCGTGTTTCCGGAGATGTCCGTGTTTCCTGAAATATCAATATTGTTGCCGGAGAGGTCCGTGTTTCCGGAGAGGTCTGTGTTGCCGGAGATGTCCATATTGTTGCCTGATACGTCAATAATTTCAGGGGTATCCATACTTTATATAACTAATATAGTTTAAATATTTTAGATTAACGAACAATAAACTATATTATAATTGCTAAATAACTAACAAATATTTTTACTGTAAAAGAAGACATCCTATATCTTTGACATTATATATAATGTCTTCCTCCAGTTTAAAAACCAAAATATCTAGTAGCGGACATCGGTATGGATTCGACCCCGCTTCTGCCACTTTTCAACAACCTCTCATTTCATGGAAAGGCAAAACTTTTAACCAAATCGTTGTTTCTTTACAAAAAAATACAAATAAAAACACTTCAACCAATCCAGCAATGTTAAGACAACCCCAACCTCAAAAACTCTATCGAAAAGAATTTGCCACTGGTTCTTCTGTTCCACAAAGTCAACGTTCAAGCATTCGATTTGATGACATAAACGCCCCAAATGGTTACTCTATTACCACGACCAATACAACCACTAACCTATACACAACATTAGATATAAACTATATTAATAATCGTACTGAACACCCTGATACTTGTTCCGCATTTAACAATACAAAACCGTGTCTTTCAACTGTCTCCAACGCAAAATCCCGTGTTCGAAGTGCCGGAATGTATCCAAAGAAATTTAATCCAACTCGCAATAATGATTCTATATATCATTCTTCAACCCACGATTATTTAGTAAGTCGCTCAAAAACATTCGAACAAAATCAATATCAGTATTTTAGAAAAGGTGCCAGTAAAATTAACAAGCCGGGACAAACTGCCCAATCCTTTTATAATGATAATCAGGCACAGGGAATCCAACATTGTATTTACAATGGTAATGTTTCTCAAACGACTTTAGCAAACATTCCGCATAAATCTGTCAGTTACAAACCGAATAATTGGAAATTCGCTACACAGGGGGCGGTCGATTCGAGTTTTTTAACCAGTTCAAAGAACACCAATTGTTACAGTGCGTGTATGAAATATCCCCATAAACAATTTCCTATAGTTAGTGTTATCAAAGAAAGTCTACGTAAAGTGAGGGGGTGAAAAAATACCGTTTGCTTTACACATTTAACCCTTATTTGAAAAATTCATTTTATAAAATACTAAAAAATAGAATTTTATAAAATATTTAACACAATAATTAATATTAAATTATAATATGTATTGTAATTACCAATTTTAATTAATGTGCGGGGTTGTGCGTTAGAAAACCCATATTATACATTTCTTTGGGAGTTTCGAGTTTTATTTTTAGAAAGTAAAAATATTTCTATTTGAATAAACGAAATATTTTTTGTATAGTTCTTATAGAATTATTTATTTTATTCCATTCACTTTCCCATATAACAACTAAATTATAACCAATATCTCTTATTTGTTTTTCTCGTTCTATGGTTTTTTGATATAATTCTCCGTATGTTTTACCAAAGAATATCGTATCTTCTTGATTGAATAGTGTTGGATTTCCGTGCCATAAATCACCGTGAAATTCATATACAGTATTTGTTTCTTGGCAATATCCATCTGTTTTAAATTTTGTATTTGGTATTATAAATTCACCGCCATTTTCTGCGTGTTGAATTTTAATATGATTATAAGATGAAATAAAATCTAACCATTTTATTTGTATTTTTGAATGTCCGGTGGGGTTACATAAATAACAACCACTACCGTGTAAATGATGTTTTGCGTTTTGTTCAAAATCACCGTGTTTTTTACAAGTTATTATTACTTTTTTTTTATTACAGATATAATTAACTTTTGAGTATTCATATTTATCTCCGTGAACTTGTATTGCTTTATCTATCCATTCTTTTGTAGTATAATTATATTTATTAGCACATTTAATACATCCTTGACCACATAAATGATTGTCTGGTTTTTGTTCAAAAACATCGTGTTCTTTACAAATTATTATTACATTTGTATGAGCATTAACATATTTAACTTTTGAATATTCATATTTATCTCCGTGAACCTCTATTGCTTTATCTATCCATTCTTTTGTAGTATAGTTATATTTATTTGAACATTTAGAACAACCACTACCGTGTAAATGATCTTTTGCTATTTGTTCAAAATCACCGTGTTTTTTACAAGTTATTATTACTTTTTTATGATTATTAACATATTCAACTTTTGAATATTCAAATTTATCTCCATGAACTTGTATTGCTTTATATATCCATTCTTTTGTAGTATAATTATATTTATTAGCACATTTAATACATCCTTGACCACATAAATGATGGTATGGTTTTTGTTCAAAAACATCGTGTTCTTTACAAATTATTATTACATTTGTATGAGCATTAACATATTTAACTTTTGAATAATCGTATTTATCTCCGTGAACCTCTATTGCTTTATCTATCCATTCTTTTGTAGTATAATTATATTTATTAGCACATTTAATACATCCTTTTCCGTGTAAATGATTTTTTGCGTTTTGTTCAAAATCACCGTGTTCTTTACAAGTTATTATTACTTTTTTTTTATTACTAATATATTTAACTTTTGAATATTCATATTTATCTCCGTGAACCTCTATTGCTTTATCTATCCATTCTTTTGTAGTATAGTTATATTTATTTGAACATTTAGAACAACCACTACCGTGTAAATGATCTTTTGCTATTTGTTCAAAATCACCGTGTTCTTTACAAGTTATTATTACTTTTTTTTTATTACTAATATAATTAACTTTTAAATATTCATATTTATCTCCGTGAACTTGTATTGCTTTCTGGATAAATCCTTCTGTCATAAGTTATATATTATATTTCAAAATATTTACTTTCATATATACTTAACACATATATTATCTTTAAATAAATTATCTTTTGTATCCATAATAGAATAGGCGTTTTTAATGTGTAAAAAATTGATCGGGGGTTTATACTTTAGGTTATATTTAATTAAAAACCGTGTATAATTCGTATATAATATGATTTCAACTCTTCGTTCCGCCATTAAATTCATCTCGATTGAAGGAAATATCGGTGCTGGTAAATCCACCGTTATAAATGAAATGAAGGAATATATTAAACAGACAGAATTGGAGAAACGGATTGTATTTCTCAAAGAACCGGTTGATGTTTGGGAATCCACGATTGATCCCGATAGCGGTAAAAATATGATTGAGCTCTTTTATGAAAATCCCGCGAAATGGTCGTTTGCTTTCCAAATAATGGCATTCGCCACTCAACAAAAACTTATTGAAGAAACTGTTAAACAATTTCCAGACGTTCAAGTAATTGTTAGTGAACGTTCAGTTGAAGCCGGGCGCAATATATTTACTCAAATGTTAAACGATTCCAATCATATATCCCCCGTTGAAAAACAAATATACGAATTATTGTATAAAACTCACCAATACCCGTTACATATGTCTATTTTCTTAGACATACCCCCCGAAATCTGTTTTGAACGTGTACAGACCAGGGCGAGAGAAGGCGAGGTCGGTAAAACAGGAATTAGTATTGATTATTTAAAAGGGTGTGATAATTATTATCGGCAATGGTTGATTGAAAAAAGGGAATTATATGAATCGCCTGAAATAGTTCATATAGTTCAAAATAATGATTTAACTTCTATAATGCCAATTCTGTTGCCATTGTGTAATATAACAGTATAACGGGAGATAGTTGTATGGATGGTGGGGGGGG
>Ga0247722_10000520_pt1 | contig 23492 bp, 25 predicted proteins | sample MSEWelMarce3H_FC_FD_189094 | JGI IMG/M metagenome (GOLD analysis project Ga0247722, IMG submission 189094) | Subsurface sediment microbial communities from gas well in West Virginia, United States - MSEEL Well Study Marcellus 3H_FC | ecosystem: Environmental > Terrestrial > Deep subsurface >... | reverse complement strand
CCCAAAATGGAGCTTATGCTTTGATTTTGAATGAAATTGATGGCGACAGAAAACTGCCAATAGTCATTGGCGCATTTGAAGCACAGTCAATAGCAATAGCTCTGGAAAAAGAAATAAAACCACCACGACCGTTAACGCACGATTTATTTAAAAGTTTTGCCGACCGATTTGATATTGTGGTAAAGCAAGTAATTATTCATAAATTGGTGGATGGTGTTTTCTACTCGAGTATGATTTGTGAACGAGATAAAATTGAGGAAATTATAGATGCACGAACTTCAGATGCAATAGCTTTGGCGCTAAGGTTTGAGGCGCCTATTTTTACCTACAAAAACATTTTAGATAAAGCAGGTATTTATTTGAACCCGAGTTCGTTGGATTCTCCAAATAGTAATTTAGAGGAAGATGGTGTTTTGTCCAATCCTGAAACATTTGGGCTTGAAGATGCTGTGGAACCGCAGGGTTTTCAGCAAAATAGTTTAGCCGAATTGCATCAAATGCTTGGTGCCGCAGTGGAAGATGAGGATTATGAAAAAGCAGCACGTTTGCGCGATGAAATTTCTAAAAGAGAACCTTAAAATACAATAACCATGAAACAATACCATGATTTAATGAAACATGTCCTTGAATTTGGCGTACAAAAAGGCGACCGAACGGGCACAGGAACCAAAAGTGTTTTTGGGTATCAAATGCGTTTTGATTTGAGTCAGGGTTTTCCTATGGTTACTACTAAAAAACTACATTTCAAATCAATTGTTTACGAGTTACTTTGGTTTTTGAAAGGCGATACAAATATTAGCTATTTAAAAGAAAACGGAGTAAAAATTTGGGACGAATGGGCTAATGGAAACGGTGATTTAGGTCCAGTTTACGGTCATCAATGGCGCAATTGGAACAGTGAAGAGATTGATCAAATTACAGAGTTAATTGCTACATTAAAAACAAATCCCAACAGTAGAAGATTACTGATTTCTGCATGGAATCCATCGGTTTTGCCTGACACTTCAAAATCATTTGCCGAAAATATTGAGAACGGAAAGGTTGCTTTGCCGCCTTGTCATGCTTTTTTTCAGTTTTATGTTGCCGATAACAAACTATCGTGTCAATTGTATCAAAGAAGTGCCGATATTTTTTTGGGTGTGCCGTTTAATATTGCATCGTACGCATTGTTAACCATGATGATTGCTCAGGTTTGTAACCTGGAGGTAGGGGAGTTTATTCACACTTTTGGCGATGCCCATATCTATAACAATCATTTTGAACAAGTGGAGTTACAACTTTCAAGAACTCCTTATCCATTACCGAAAATGATTTTGAACCCAGAAATTAAAAACATTTTTGATTTTACTTTTGAAGATTTTACGTTAGAAGGTTATGAATCTCATCCACATATTAAAGGTGCTGTTGCTGTATAATATTAAACAAATCCCATGAAAGTCAAATCCATATTTATTTTACTAGTTGTAGTTTCAAATTTTGCTTTTTCGCAGGATAAAATTATTTATTTAGACTCTTTGTATAGAGAAGTAAGCGAATCTAATTATCAGATAAAAAGAGTTATCAAAGACTTTGAAAAGGAACTTAATGAGCACAAATTTTTTGAATATTATAAAGATAACAAATTACTTTCAGAAGGAACTTGTGCTGAAAAAAACATATTCAAAAAAATAGGAACTTATACAAGTTATTATTTGAACGGAAATAAAAAACAATCCACCAATTACTCTGAATTTATGCCCATTGGACTGCATCAAGAATGGTATGAAAACGGTAACAAAAAAACTGGAAGAAGAATACCTAAACATTATATCTAAATTTACTGGAAATTATAAAATCAATCAATTTTGGGACGAATATAATGTCCAAAAAGTGATTGACGGAAATGGTTTTTTTTATGAAAAAAATGAAAATTGCGTAACTGAAGGTGTTCTCAAAAATGGCTACAAAGATGGTGAGTGGAAAGAAAATCATACAGATTCGTATCAAATTTTAGAAATATATTCAGAAGGGAAATTTATTTCAGGAGTCAATACCGATAGCGACGGAATTGTTGTTAATTACACCGAAATGGAACAAAAACCCGAACCCGTTGATGGAATAACACACTTTTATAAATATATTGGAAGCAATTTTAATTATACAAAAGCTTCAAAATTACATAAGATTAAAGGGAGAATAGTTTTAAATTTCATTGTTGAAAAAGACGGAAAAATAGCGGAAATAAGAGTGATCAAAGGGTTAGGTTTTGGACTTGATGAAGAGGCTGTTAGAGTCGTTTCAAGTTATAAAAAATGGATTCCGGGCAGTCAAAGAGGAAGAAAAGTTAGGGTGATGTACTCTCTTCCGATTAACTTAACGGGCTTCTAGTTTTTTGGCATTGTTTTTGAAACTACTCTTTTTCATTAAAATATACACCATGAAAAAACAAGTAATCCCCGCAATATTATTTGCAATGCTGTCACTTACAAGTAGTGCACAAGACAAAAAAAGTCCAAAAGTAGGCGCTGATAAAAACACACAAGGTTGTATTGCCTCTGCTGGATATACCTATTCAAAACTTAAAAAAGACTGCATTCGAGTTTTTGAACAAAAAATTCAACTTTATGAAGTAGCTCCAACTGCCACTTATTCATCAATTGTTGCAGTTATTTTTAGTGATGACAAAGCAACAGTTGAACTGTTTATACCCAAAGAAAAGGAAAGTGTTGTTTTAAAAAGAACAGGAAAGAAAGGAAATTACATTTGGAAAAACGAAAATTATTCCTTCACAGGAAACACAAAATATGTGTTGAAAAAAGGAGTAAAAGTTATTTTTAAATCCTAAAAAATAAAAAACCGTTCAATGAGCGGTTTTTTTGTATCTTTAAAACTTATTTTACAGAATAAATAAGCTATGAAAGTTAGAAATATTATTCAAATTGCTGCTGCCGCAGAAAACAATGCGTTAGGGAAAGACAATCAATTATTGTGGCATTTACCCGATGATTTTAAACGATTTAAAGCCTTAACCACAGGTCATTTTATTATTTTAGGTCGAAAAACTTTTGAAAGTTTCCCTAAACCCTTACCCAACAGGACCCATGTAATAGTGACAAGAAACGAAAATTATCAAGCAGCAGGATGTTTGGTTGTACATTCTATTGAGGCAGCGATTGCATGTGTTCCAATAAACCAAGACGTATATATTATAGGTGGAGCTGAAATTTATAAACAAGCTTTAGAAATCACTGATAAAATTGAACTTACAAGAGTGCATCAAGAGTTTGAAGCCGACGCATTTTTTCCTGTTTTAGATGCTGACAAGTGGCAGTTAATAGCAAGTGAGTACCATCCTAAAGACGAAAAGCATGCAATTGATTTCACGTTTCAAACATTTGTAAAAAAATAAGTAACTAATTCTTTTTTCGTTTCGTACTTTTGTGTCCTAAAAATCAAGTTAATGGCTACCAATATTACTCCCTATAAAGATTCGAAACTAGGAAAAAAAGAACAAGTTGCTCAAATGTTTGACACTATTTCTGGAAACTACGATGGGTTAAATCGTGTTATTTCATTTGGAATTGATGTAAAATGGAGAAAAAAAGTACTGCAATTAGTTGAAAATAAAAACCCAGATACAATTTTAGATATTGCAACGGGCACGGGTGATTTGGCTATATTGATGACCAAAACTAAAGCAACTAAAATAATAGGTTTAGATATTTCGGAAGGGATGTTGGACGTTGGTAGAAAAAAAATAGAGAATAAAAATTTACAAAATAAAATAGAAATGATTTTGGGCGATTCTGAAAATATGCCGTTTCCTGACAATCATTTTGATGCAATTACAGTTTCGTTTGGTATTCGAAATTTTGAAAACTTAGAAAAAGGACTTTCAGAAATACTTCGAGTGTTAAAACCGAACGGTATTTTTGTGATTTTAGAAACATCTAATCCCACCAAAACCCCTTTTAAACAAGGATATAATTTTTATACAAAAAACATTTTGCCATTAATAGGAAAGTTTTTTTCAAAAGATAATGTGGCTTATGGTTATCTATCAGAGTCAGCTGCCGTTTTTCCATTTGGTGAAGCTTTAAACAATATTTTACGAAAAGTTGGGTTTATAGATGTAGTAGCAATGCCTCAAACATTTGGTGTAGCTACAATTTATACATCAACAAAAAAATAAATTGGATGAAAAAAATTGTTTTTATACTGCTTTTTTTGTGTAATATGTTTGTTTTTGCTCAAACAAAAGGAATGTTCAGCAAATCGCCAATTATTAATTTAGAAAATTGGGATAAACAGCGCACGTATTGGGGTTATTTTTTAGGATTTAATTCGTATGATTTTAAATTTGAATACGAAAATTATGGCAAAGACATTTTAGTAAACAAAAATTCAGGTTTTAATGTTGGATTAATTGGCGATTTACGTTTGTTTGAAAATTTGAACTTACGTTTTGAACCGGGGTTGTATTTTACCCAACGAAATTTAACTTTCACCAATATTACGGACCCAAATGATGCTTTGCGCGAAGTAAAATCAACCTATATTCACTTGCCTTTATTGTTGAAATTTTCTGCAAAAAGAACCGGAAATATTAGACCATTTCTTGTGGGAGGAGTTTCGCGCACGTTAAACCTTTCAAGCAATTCAAATTTAAAAGACGACAACGAACAAGAAATTTTTAGAGTAACAAAATGGACCAACAATTACGAATTAGGTTTTGGGATTGATTTATATACCGAGTATTTTAAATTCACTCCTTCAATTCGAGGAGTTTTTGGCATGGGAGACGAATTAATTCGCGATAATTCGCCAACAAGCCCTTGGACATCAAACGTAAATTCAATGAGTTCTCGAGCCATTTTTATCAACTTTACTTTTCAATAGAGCTTCGTTTAAATTCACTTAAAAAAATTGCTGTAGCCATTGCAACGTTTAAACTTTCAGCTTTTTGAACGGTTCCAAATTTAGGTATTGCAATTTTATTTGTTGTTAATTTTTCAATTTCGGTTGATATTCCATTAGCTTCATTTCCAAGAACTAAAAGTGCATTTTTTGGTAAAATTTCCTTGTAAACATTTTTTCCGTCCATAAAAGTGCCGTAAATTGGTAAATCTAAAGTAGGTAAAAATGTGTTTAAATTTTCATAATATACATTTACCCTAGCAATTGATCCCATTGTAGCCTGAACCACTTTTGGATTATAAATATCCACTGTTTGATCAGAACAAATAATGTTATTAACCCCGTACCAATCACACAATCGAATAATTGTACCCATATTTCCGGGATCTCTAATATCATCCAAAACAATTGTTAAACCTGAAATTTCTTGGTTTTTTTGAGTCGGAATTTGAAACAAAGCCAGGCAATTATTGGGCGTGGATAAACAAGTTATTTTTTTTAAATCATTTTCAGTAACCGAAGTTCTTTTTTCAGAAGGAATTTCCAAAAAAATCCCCTCAGAAACGTACAAATGTTCTAGCACAAAATTTGATTGTAATAATTCTTGAATTACCTTTACACCCTCAGCAATGAATAATTGGCTTTTTTGTCTAAATTTTTTTTGTTGTAAACTAGTAATTAACTTAATTTGGTTTTTACTAACCATAAAAAATGTACTTTTGAATTAAAATTAGCATCTTTTGAAAAAACGCATTACAAAAATATCATTAATTATTTTAATAGGACTCATTATTTCCTGTAATTCAACAAAAAGAGTTGCAGAAGGTAAAAGACTCCTAACCTCTGTTGATATAAATGTGAATGATATTAAAAACACGGAAGAGGACGTTTATTTTCAATTATATCAAAAACCTAATTCAAAATTTTTAGGGTACCGATTGCGTTTGGGACTATTCAATTTGGCACAACCCAAAAGTGATTCATTGTACCATAAATGGCTTGAAAAAAAGCCCAAAACCCATCAATTTTTAAAGAAATTACTTTCAGAAAAACAAGTAAACCGATTAGGCAAATCATTTGTAGTTTCAGGATTCGATAAATTTTTAGTAAAATTAGGCGAAGCACCTGTTGTTTTTGATTCGGTAAGCACGTTAAAATCATTAAAAAGATTGCAATCGTATTACTATAACAAAGGTTATTTTAATGTAAAAACAAGTTTTTCAACTGATATTTCAAAAAATAAAAAAGTAGGCGTAAAGTATGATATTAAACTTGGTAAACCATTTATTTTAGATACAATTTCAACAGAAATAGCCTCGCCTGCATTGGATTCACTATACAAATTAAAAGCTTCAAACTCTTTTGTTAAAAATAAGCAACAATACAAAACCGAAGATTTTGAAAATGAAAGAACCAGAATTACAAACGAATTTAGAAATAATGGCGTTTATTCGTTCCAGCCTAATTACATTACTTTTCATTTGGATACCATTGATAAAGGCACCAATGTAAATGCCAAATTAATAATACGTGACCAGGAAATTAGAGTAAATGACACCACAAAAACTCAGCCATTTTCCATTTACACTATTAGTAAAATTAATGTTTTTACAGATGTTTCAAATAAAAAAAATAATATTTTTGTAAAAGATAGTGTCCTTTATAATGGATTTCATATTTACAGTGAAAACAAACTTAAATACAGACCTAAATCAATAACCGATGCCATTTTTATTGCGCCAGGTAGTGTTTTTTCTGAAACCAAAACTATATTAACGTCTAAATATTTAAGTAATTTACAAGTTTTTGATTATCCAACTATCAACTATCAAATAGATAAAAAAAATAAAAATGCCTTAATTGCAAACATATTTTTAACTCCAAGAGATAAATACACCTTTCAATTATCAGCCGATTTTATTCATTCAAATATTCAAGATTTTGGAATTTCGGGAAATACCTCACTAAAAATAAATAATGTATTAAATGGTGCCGAAACTTTTCAAATTGGATTAAGAGGGAATGTAGGTGCTGCAAAAGATTTGGCCAATCCAAATAATAATTTTTTTAATATTTCTGAATACGGTATTGATGCAAAATTAAATTTTCCGAGAATATTTTTTCCTTTTAAAACAGAAAAAATTATTCCGAAAAGCATGATTCCTACCACCACATTAGCTATTGGGTATGCCAAACAAACAAATATTGGATTAGATAAACAAAGTTTTACGGGTTCGTTTTCATACAATTGGACGCCCAAAAAGAATAAATCATTCAAATTTTCATTAATTGATGTTCAATTTATAAATAATGTAAATATTGGAAATTATTATAATGTTTATACATCATCCTACAACACATTAAACGAAATAGCAGTAAAATATAATGCAGATTTAAGTTATTTTAATAATGGAAAGTATGCCGACGGATTGATTATTAATTCTGGAATTGACGATTGTTTTAACGACCCATTAGTTATAAATCAAGTGTTACTTAATGAAACGGATATAAAAAGAGTGTTTAGCGTTTTTGAACGAAAAAATAGGCTTACTGAAAACAATCTAATAGTTTCTTCCAGTTTGCAATACAATTTTAATACACAAAAAGATGCAAACGACGAAAATTATTTTGCCATAAAAACAAAAGTTGAATCAGCAGGAAATGTGCTGTCATTGTTTTCAAAAGTTTCGAGTGAGATTCAAAATCAAGATGCAAAAATGTTATTTAATGTAGCCTATTCACAATATATTAAAACAGAATTTGAGCACATAAAACATTGGCAAATTGGACGAAAAAAAGTGATTGCAGTTAGGAGTTTTTTCGGAATAGCAATTCCTTATGGCAACTCAGCAAGTATTCCGTTTTCACGAAGTTATTTTGCAGGTGGAGCCAATGACATCAGAGCTTGGCAACCTTATAGTTTGGGGCCTGGAGCAAGTGTTGGTTTTTTAGATTTTAACGAAGCCAACATGAAATTCACTTGCAACGCTGAATACAGATTCCCTCTTTTTTCAAAAATGTACGGCGCTTTATTTGTAGATGCAGGTAATATTTGGAATGTTTTTGACAATGTTGACGATCCTGAGTATAATTTTTCAGGTATAAAATCATTTGAAAGCATTGCAATAGGATCAGGATTTGGATTACGATATGATTTCGGATTGTTGGTGTTTCGGGTTGATTTCGGACTAAAAACTTACAATCCATCAAAACTTGACGGAGAAAAATGGTTCAAAGAAATAACTTTATCAAAAACTGTTATAAATTTTGGAATTAATTATCCGTTCTAAAAATAGAAATTATTATTTTTGCAAACTTAACCTTAAAATAAAACACAACACAATGGCTCATAACATTAAACCTGGAGTTGCTACTGGAGATGAAGTACAAGCAATTTTTAATTATGCAAAAGAAAAAGGATTTGCATTACCCGCAGTAAATGTAACTGGTTCAAGCACTGTAAATGGTGTAATTGAAACAGCTGCCAAATTAAATGCACCTGTAATTATTCAATTTTCTAACGGAGGAGCACAGTTCAATGCAGGAAAAGGCCTGTCAAACGCAAATGAACAAGCAGCAATTCTTGGCGGTATAGCTGGCGCAAAACATATTCATACTTTGGCGGAAGCTTATGGTGCAACAGTTATTCTTCATACAGACCATTGTGCAAAAAAACTATTACCTTGGATTGACGGATTGTTAGATGCGTCAGAAAAACATTTCGCCGAAACTGGAAAACCATTGTTTTCATCACACATGATTGACCTTTCTGAAGAGCCAATTGAAGAAAATATTGAAATTTGTAAAACATATCTTGCCAGAATGAGCAAAATGGGTATGACCCTTGAAATTGAGCTTGGAATAACAGGTGGAGAAGAAGATGGTGTTGACAATTCAGACGTTGACAGCTCTAAACTTTACACCCAACCCGAAGAAGTTGCTTATGCCTATGAAGAACTTTCTAAAATAAGCCCTAGGTTTACTATAGCTGCTGCTTTTGGAAACGTACACGGAGTTTACAAACCAGGAAATGTCAAATTAACTCCAAAAATATTAAAAAATTCTCAAGATTTCGTTCAAAACAAATTCAACACAGGTCATAATCCAGTTGATTTTGTTTTTCATGGTGGGTCAGGTTCAACTTTAGAAGAAATCAGAGAAGGTATTTCTTATGGAGTTGTAAAAATGAATATCGATACAGATTTACAATTTGCTTTTACTGAAGGTGTTAGAGATTATGTCGTTAACAATGTTGAGTATTTAAAAACACAAATTGGTAACCCAGAAGGTACTGAGTTACCAAATAAAAAATACTACGACCCACGTAAATGGGTGCGCGATGGTGAAGTTACTTTCAATACACGATTGGAACAAGCTTTTGCTGATTTGAATAATATCAATACATTATAATACAAACAATGGACTGCAGTTTTGTTTAAATTGCAGTCTATTTTATTTAATAAAATACTAATTATGGCTTGGTTTAAAAGAACAGAAAAAGGAATTACAACTGCAACCGAAGATAAAAAAGATGTGCCTAAAGGACTTTGGTACAAATCACCAACAGGCAAAATCATCGATCAAGATGAGCTTGCACGTAATTTGTGGGTAAGTCCCGAAGACGATTTTCATGTCCGAATAGGTAGTAAAGAATATTTCGAAATTCTTTTTGACGACAATCAATACAAAGAATTAGATGAAAAAATGACATCCAAAGATCCGCTTCATTTTGAGGATACTAAAAAATATGCTGATCGATTAAAAGATGTACAAGCTAAAACAAAATTATACGACGCTGTTAGAACTGGCGTAGGTAAATCAAAAGGCAACGAACTCGTGATTTGTTGTATGGATTTTGCTTTTATTGGCGGTTCAATGGGTGCAGTAGTTGGTGAAAAAATAGCTAGAGGAATAGATTATTCAATAAAAAATAAAGTTCCTTTTGTAATGATTTCAAAATCAGGAGGTGCCCGAATGATGGAAGCAGCTTACTCATTAATGCAATTAGCAAAAACTTCAGCTAAATTGGCGCAGTTAGCCGAAGAAAAAATACCATATATTTCATTATGTACCGATCCTACAACAGGAGGAACAACTGCATCGTATGCCATGTTGGGTGACATCAACATATCTGAACCAGGTGCGTTAATAGGTTTTGCAGGCCCTCGTGTAGTGCGTGACACAACCGGTAAAGACTTACCAGAAGGTTTTCAAACAGCCGAGTTTGTTCTTGAACACGGATTTTTAGACTTTATTGCACCTCGAAAAGAACTTAAAGATAAAATCAATTTGTACCTTGATTTAATATTAAATCAAGAGGTAAGATAAAAAAATGACTCGAGAATTTTTCTCGAGTTTTTTTTTGTTTATTTTTACTAAAAAAAATATGATTGCCAAAATAACTACAGATTCAATTGATTTTGAAATTGATTTGTCAAAACCTATTGACATTTCATTACCCATTACAAACACCGATCAAAACCCGATAGCTTGGTATATTGACAAACCAGAAATTAAACCTGTGCAATTTGGCGATTGGATAGGAAAAGTAACTGAAGGAAGCTCAACAAATTTTAATAATATTTTTTTTAACCCGCATGGGCATGGTACTCATACCGAGTGTTTAGGACATATTACACACGAATTTTTCAGTATAAACCAATGTTTAAAAACATTCTTCTTTCAAGCGCAATTGATTTCAATAACTCCAGAAAAAATTGAAAATGACTTAGTTATAACCGAAAATCAAATAAAAAAAATTCTTGAACAAAATCCACCTCAAGCTTTAATTATCAGGACACTACCAAATTTGGCAGCAAAAAAACACACCAATTATTCAAATACAAATCCTCCTTATTTGTCTGAAAGTGCTGCGCATTTAATCAAAAATAGTGGTGTACTACATTTACTAATTGACTTGCCAAGTGTAGATAGGGAAGAAGACGAAGGAAAACTACTTGCTCACAAAGCATTTTGGAATGTTAAGGATACCAAAAATTTGAATAGCGATGCTAGATTAAATTGTACAATTACAGAATTAATTTTTATTGAAAACCAAATTCAGGATGGGAGTTACCTATTAAATCTTCAAATTGCTTCTTTTGAAAACGATGCGTCTCCAAGTAAACCAATTTTATATAAAATAATAAAATAATGGACATTCAGCAGTTTTACGAATTTAGTTTATCAAAAAAAGGGGTTACTGAACATTTTCCTTTTGATCAGGATAAGTTAGTTTTAAAAGTAGGTGGAAAAATGTTTGCACTTACCTCACTTTCAGATTGGGAAAAGGGGAATCCGTCGGTTAATTTGAAATGTAATCCAGAACGAGCTACTCTTTTAAGAGCCACTTATGAAGCTGTTAAACCTGGATGGCACATGAACAAAACACATTGGAATACAATCAGTATAAACGGCGATGTTAGTTCCAAATTACTTTGCGAACTCATAACTCATTCGTATGAATTAGTCTTTTTTAGTTTGCCAAAAAAAATCCAATCACAAATTCAAGATATTCAAATTTAGGCATTACTTTTGTTACATAATTTCAAAAATAACAACTCACTATGATAGATAATTTAAAAAAAATACTAAACGAAGACCAAGACCCTAAGGCAATTGAAAAGATAACTTCTAAACTAAGCAATCTTTTGATGAACAATGAAGAGATTGGATATATTGCAGTGCAAAAAAAGCCAGCTGTAACTATTTTACCCGATAGTATTGTGGTTACAAACAAAAGAATTATTCTATGTAAACCCAAAAATTTAGGGCTTTCAATGGAATTTATTGATACTGATTGGGCAGATGTAACTGCTAGTTTTGTAAAAGAAGGAATTTTAGGATCCGATTTCACCTATACCACTAAGTCGGATATTACACATACCGTAGATTATTTACCAAAAAATCAAGCAAGAAAATTATACACCTTTGCCAAAGAACAAATAGATGTTATAAAAAATGGAGTAGTTAGTACACCTATCATTAATGCCGTTGATGTGAGTACTGAAGTTGAAGAAATTGAAACCGAAGAAGTAATTAATTTTGCAGAATTAGTCCCTGAAAATACAACAGCAGTTGAGGTAGCATCAAACACAAATTCTGACCATCCATTAGCACAATTGTCTAAAGAAGAATTGTTTGACAAGCTTCAAAACTACAAAAAATTACTTGATAATGGATTGATTCTTCAAGGGGAATACGATCGATTAAAAAATGAAATAATTAACTTTTTGTAATTTTTTCATGAAATATTCGCCTTTAATTTTAAGTAGCTTATGCTTGTTATTGTCTTGTAAGTTAGAAACCAAAAAAGAAACTATAAATAATAAAATAGTAAATACGGTAGTAAATGAAGTTGATTTATTGCCTATTTCATCTACAAATCAAATAGTAAAACATAATTATTTTGCGCTGTCATATAACGAAAAACACGAACAATCCGAATGGGTTGCATACACAATTGCTGCTCAAAATCAATCAAATCAACATTTTGAAAGACCTTTTTTTATTCAAGACGAGAAAGTAACAACCAAATCGGCTGATTGGCGAAATTATAAAAAATCGGGATTTGACAAAGGACATCTTTGTGCAGCTGCTGACATGAAATTTTCCAAAAAAGCATTTGACGAAACTTTTCTTACCTCAAATATTTCACCACAAAAACATGATTTTAATGAAGGTATTTGGAACCGATTGGAACAAAAAACACGTTATTGGGCTACCAAATACAAAGGGGTTTATGTGGTAACTGGACCGGTACTTACAGATGATTTACCAACAATTGGTCAAGAAGAAGTTGCTGTTCCCAACTATTTTTATAAAATTATTCTGAAAGAAAATAACGGAACAAAATCCATCATTGCATTTTTGATGCCGGCCCAAGACAGTGATCAACCTTTGTACAATTTTGTCACATCAGTCGATAGCATCGAAAAAATAACAGGCATCGATTTTTTCCCAAACTTAGATGATAGTTTAGAAAATGAATTAGAAAAATCAAGCGATTACAAATCTTGGAGTTTTAATTAATACCAAACATATTTATAAAATAGTCTAAAGATGCGAAGTTATTTTTTAGAAAAAACATTCAAAAAAATCGTTGCATAGCTGGGCTACGGAACTATTTTTTTAAATAATTTTAGCAAAAAAAGAACAAGTAGATTGGGCTATTTTATAAATATGTTTGGTATAATTTATTTTGGGCGTGTCCGTGTTGCACAAAAATCACAATAAATCAGTTTGTATAGTTAAGCAACACGGTCGCGTTTTTCGCTATATCTTTATTTTATTTTCAAGAAAAAATACAGTAAAATAGACAAAATTAGAAATGAAAATAAAATAAAGGATGCCGCTTCAACCGCTCACGCAAAACAAAACGATTACCACTCATTTACTTTATTTGCATCCATTTTTAAGAAAATAAAAAGTAAAATAGTAAAACCCCAAAGTCCAGATCCTCCATAAGAAAAATAAGGTAATGGCACTCCAATAGTTGGGAATATACCAATTACCATTGCAATATTAACAAAAAAATGAATGAACAAAATTGCCGCAACGCAATAACCATACACTCTGCTAAACTTGGTTTTTTGCCGTTCTGCCAAATAAATCACTCGTAAAATTAAACCTGCAAATAATCCAATTACAAAAACTGAACCCACAAAACCCCATTCTTCGCCAACCGTACTAAATATATAATCCGTATGCTGCTCAGGTACAAAACCTCCTTTTGTTTGTGTGCCCTCTAAGTAGCCTTTTCCAATCCAGCCTCCTGAACCAATTGCAATTTTTGACTGATTGGTATTGTATCCAATATCTTTTAAATCTACCTCTTTACCCAGTACAATATTGAATCGGTCTCTATGATGTTGTTTGAACACATTGTTAAATACATAGTTTACAGAAAAACTAAACCCGCTAACTATAAGTAACAAAAGCGCACTTAAAATTAAATTTCTATCTACAATTCTACTTCTAAAATAGTTGATAATTAAGGCAACAAAAGTTATTCCAATAATCAAAAACGGATTATCAAAGGCTAGGGTCAGCATGAAAAGTATAATTGCAATAAAACCAGTCCAAACAAACCAACTTGGCAATCCTTCTCTGTATAATACTAAAATAAAAGCACTGAAAATCAGAGCGCTACCAGGATCGGGTTGTGGTAAAATTAAAAATATTGGTAAAAAAATAATTAATAGCGCTTGTATTTGTCGGTTAACATCTTTCAAACTAACTTGAACATCACTTAAATACTTTGCTAAAGCTAATGCTGTTGCTGCCTTTGCAAACTCTGATGGTTGTAAAGTAAACCCACCAATTCCATACCAGCAGCGTTGCCCTGCAATAGTTTTTCCAAAGGCAAACAAACCAACAAGTGCAATTAAAGAAATAATAAATATAACTATTGAAAATTTTTCGTAGAATTTCGCATCGATAGTTAGTATTACAAAAATGAGAGGAATTGTACAAAGAATAAATAAAAACTGTTTGCCATAAATTTGGGTAAAATCAATTATTGCACTTGAATCTGCATTTGATGACAGGGAAGATGAGTAAATATTTAACCACCCCATCAGCACTAAAGCTAAAAAGATAATTACACTAATCCAATCTATATTACTTATTACATTTTGATTTTTCATCCCTAATTGGTAACCTACTTTTGTTTATTTTTTGATTGTGTCAACTGAAATGTTTATTTTCTCGATGCTATCTTGCTTTTTTAATTTAATAAATGCAATACTATCTTGTTTTTTTCTTGGAAGTAATTTTTCATACTGTCCTTGTAAACTTCCTTTCAGCATTCTGTTTTCTAAATCTACTCGTGTTATTTTCTTTTTAAGATATTTTTCAATCATTAACGAGGTAATTGGTCCAGCCCATCTTTTTCCCCAATACCCATTTTCAACAAACACTGCTATGGCAATTTTTGGATTTTCTTTAGGTGCAAAAGCTACAAAAATGGAGTGATCCTGAAGTTTTACACGTTGTCCATTTACTCTTAAATAGTTTTCGGCAGTTCCTGTTTTACCACAAATATCAATACCAACTACATTTAATCCACTTGCGGTTCCCAAGTTATATACATCATAAAGCCCGTTAATTACTGGTTCAAAATGTTTTTTGTCAATGGTAGTCATGTGTTTGGTTCGGAAGCTTTTATCAATTACATTTCCTTCAATTTTTTTAATAATATGTGGTGTGTAATAATAACCTCTGTTAGCTACTGTAGCCATCATGTTTGCTAGCTGAATGGGTGTCATCAAAATTTCTCCTTGCCCTATGGAATTGGAAACAATTGTTTTTTCGTCCCATCCCCATCCTGGATATAGTTTGTTGTAAGTTTTGGATGTAGGTATGCTTCCAGCTTTTCCAGTAGGTAAATCGGTTCCCATGTAGTCTCCAAGTCCAAAACTTTTTACGTGTTTTGCCCAAACATCAACACCATCAGCAGGCTTTTTGTATTTTTTTATGATGTTCATAAATACATTTGCAAAATAAGTATTACATGAATTGTAGATGCCATTATGCAACATAGAAATTCCCGAATCATGGCATTTCATGAATCTACCTCGCGCGTAGCTAAATCCATGATGACATACAAAAGCGGTTTGTTCAGTAATAACTTCCTCTTGTAGTCCAATAAGTGCTGTTATAATTTTAAACGGTGAGCCAGGTGGATATTCTGCTAACAAACCCCTGTCATAAAGTGGTTTAGCAATAGAATCTCTGTAAAGTTTGGTATAATTTTTTGATCGTTGTCTGCCCACTAAAATAGCTGGATCGTATGACGGTGCTGTTACTAGAGCTAAAATTTCGCCTGTTTTAGGTTCAATAGCAACAATACCTCCCCATTTATTGATCATTAATTCCTCCCCGTATTTCTGAAGTTCAGCATCAATGGTTAAAGTCAAATCTTTCCCTTGTTTAGCTATTGTGTCGTACCTACCTTCTTTATAAGACCCAATTTCTCGGTTAAATTTGTCTTTTAAAATATATTTCACGCCTTTTTGACCTCTTAAAAAAGCTTCGTAACTTTCTTCAACACCTTGTTTACCAATTAGATCGCCTCCAATATAATAAGGGTTTTTGGCAATAATTTTTTCATTTACTTGGGTAATAAATCCAAAAACATTTGAACCGTGTTGATATTGATAGTCACGTAAGGCTCTTTTTTGAATATAAAATCCCTGAAATTTTCTAACCTTTTCTTGAAAAGCGGCGTATTCTAATTTGTTTAATTGTGCTAAAAATACTGAAGGCAGCATAGGACTATAAACTTTAGCCTTTGCCATTTTTTTGTCAAAAAAATTCTTTGGTAATGTCTAGTAATTTACAAAACTCAACGGTATCAATATTTTTTACATCTCTTGGTACAACCATTACGTCATACGAAGGCTGATTTGCTACCAATAATTTGTTATTTCTGTCATAAATATAACCTCTTTCGGGATAGTCATATTTTATTTTAATGGCATTATTTTCAGATTTTAATTTGAAAGAATCGTCTATTATTTGTAAAAAAAATAATCTTACCAAAAGTAAAATGGTTCCAATAATTACTATAGCAGGGAGTAATATTTTTCTCATTATTTAATTGGTTTGATTAAATAAATAATTAATATTGAAAGAATTGTTGTGTAAATTGTACTTACTAATGTTCTTACAATGATTTCCCATATTGACATTAATGTGAAAATTTCTAATATAAATAAGGTAAAATGATGCAAAATTACTGATAGTACAATAAATGAAAATCGTTCAGGAGATAGCTTGTCTAGTATTTTAACAGTTTGATACTCATAGCTTAATCCAAACGAAAATTTGAAAAGATACGGTCTTAAATAGGCTAAAGTTAAACACGCAGTTGTGTGTATTCCGCCTGAATTCCAAAATAAATCCATTAGTAATCCCAACAAAAAACTAGACAATAACAATGCGTTTTTGTTGCCATTTACAGGATATAAAACAATAAACAGCAAATAGGGGTAGGGGTTAATAAATCCTAAAAAATTGATGTTATTGAAAATGAGAACTTGTACCGCAAGCAGTAAAATAAATCGTGTAAGATTGTATAACAACGTGCTATTCATCTTTTTTTATTGTTTTTTCAAGTTCTTCAATTTCTTTTTTATCTTTATTCTTAATGATATAAACATGGCCAAGGCTGGTCATATCATTAAATAACTTCACATTAATTGTAAAGAAATTTGTTTCATTATCAATATAAATTTTGTCAATAGTTCCAATGTTAATGTTTTCAGGGAAAATTGTGGATTGACTTCCCGTTACAATAGTGTCGCCCTTTCTAACTGAAGCTAGCCTTGGCACATCAATTAGTTGAACAAATCCTGTGCTTTTTCCATTCCAAATTAATGTTCCAAAATGGTTGGATTTTTTTATTTTCGCATTTATTTGCGATTTTGTGTTCAATATACTTATAACAGTTGCATAGTTAGGTGATGTTGTTTCAATAATTCCAACTATCCCTGCGCTGTTAATTACTCCCATGTCAGATATAATACCACTTTTAGTTCCGGCATCTATTGTTAAAAAATTTTCATGGGAACTGTATGAGTTTTTGATAACCTTAGCTGTAATCAAATCTGTTTTTTTTACTCCTTTTATGGAGTCTAAGATTATTGTTTTAGTGGTATCGTTAATATTGATTAAAAGACTTTTTAGTCGAGCATTTTCGTTAGCAAGCTCTTCATTTTTTGTTTTTAAATCAAAATATTCGTTTATCGAATTAATTTCTGAATAAATACTTCCTGTAAAAAAATTTGCGGAGCTAATTACTTTACTTTTATGATAGGAATGTGAGTCAATGGTTAATGATATAGAAATGGCCATAAGCAGCAAAAACAGCATACGATGGCTGTTTTTAATAATATAACTTATTATTTGCTGCATTTTTTTTAAGGTATAATTAATTGGACTTTTTTCAACTATTTTATCAAGATACTTCTAAACTGCGGAATGTTTTTTAACGCAATTCCTGTACCTCTAACTACTGCTTTCAATGGGTCTTCGGCAATATAAACCGGCAAATCGGTTTTTAACGAAATTCGTTTGTCAAGCCCTCTTAGCATTGATCCACCACCTGCTAAATAGATTCCAGTATTGTAAATATCAGCAGCTAATTCAGGGGGTGTTTGGGATAGTGTTTCCAAAACAGCATCTTCAATACGTTGAATTGATTTATCTAGCGCTTTAGCAATTTCTCTAAACGAAACTTCTACTTGTTTTGGTTTACCTGTAAGCAAATCTCTTCCTTGAACTGACATGTCATCTGGTGGTGAGTCCAATTGATCTGTAGCGGCACCAATTGTTATTTTTATTTTCTCAGCAGTTGTTTCTCCAACAAATAAATTGTGTTGGGTTCGCATATAATAAATAATATCATTAGTAAAAACATCTCCTGCAATTTTAACAGACTTGTCACAAACAATTCCTCCTAAAGCGATTACGGCTATTTCAGTTGTTCCTCCACCAATATCAACAATCATGTTTCCTTTTGGTTGCATAATATCTATTCCAATTCCAATTGCTGCTGCCATTGGTTCATGAATAAGATATACTTCTTTTCCATTTACACGTTCACAAGATTCTTTTACTGCTCGCATTTCTACTTCTGTAATTCCCGAAGGGATACAAACTACCATACGAAGCGCAGGTTGAAACATTTTTTTCTTTAATGCGGGAATACTTTTGATAAACATTTTTATCATTTGCTCCGAAGCATCAAAATCGGCAATTACACCATCTTTTAACGGACGAATGGTCTTTATGTTTTCATGTGTTTTACCTTGCATCATATTGGCTTCTTTACCAACGGCAATGATTCTGCCCGAGATTCTATCTCTTGCAACAATAGATGGACTATCAATAACAACTTTACCGTTGTGAATGATTAGTGTATTGGCTGTACCAAGGTCAATGGCAATGTCCTCAGTCATGAAATCAAATAATCCCATAAGTTATTTAAGGGTTAATAGGTTAATATAATAATTTAGTCACAAAGTTAAACAATTTAATGTTTAAAATGACGTGTTCCTGTAAATACCATTGCAATTTTATTTTCATTGCAATAATTTATGCTTAATTCGTCTTTTATAGAACCTCCAGGTTGAATCACTGCTGTAATTCCTGCTTCGTCTGCAAGGGCAACACAATCTGGAAAAGGGAAAAATGCATCACTTGCCATTACAGCTCCTTTTAAATCGAAACCGAAAGCATTTGCTTTTTCTACAGCTTGTTTTAAAGCATCAACTCTTGATGTTTGTCCTGTTCCTGAAGCAATTAATGTGTTGTTTTTTGCAAAAACAATAGTATTTGACTTTGTGTTTTTACAAATTTTTGATGCAAAAATTAAATCATCAATTTCTTGATTCGTTGGCGCTGTTAAAGTAACCGTTTTTAAATTTTCTTTTGCATCAGTGATGTTGTTTCTTTCCTGAACTAAAATCCCGTTTAAACAAGTTCGTACATTTTTTTGAGGCAGTTCTACATCGTTTATTGTTAAAATTATTCTGTTTTTCTTTTCAGATAAAACGCTAATTGCTTCAGTATCATAACTTGGTGCAATAACAACTTCGCAAAATAATGAATTTATTTCATTGGCAGTAGCCAAATCAATAGCTCTGTTTGCAATTAATACCCCACCAAAAGCTGATGTTGGGTCGCATGCCAAAGCTGTTTGGTACGCATCTAATAACGTTGATTTGGTTGCCAATCCGCAGGCATTGTTGTGTTTTAATATAGCAAATGTAGGGTCGTTGTCTTTAAATTCAGCTATTAAATTAACTGCTGCATCAACATCAAGTAAGTTGTTGTATGACAGTTCTTTACCGTGTAATTTGGTAAACATTGCTTCAAAATCACCAAAAAAGAATCCTTTTTGATGTGGATTTTCGCCATATCGGAGCACTTGTCCATCGGCAATACTGGTTTTTAATATGGTTTCGTCAGTGTTAAAATAGGTAAAAATTGCACTATCATAATGCGATGAAACATGGAAAGCTTTAGTTGCAAGTAATTTTCTTTGTTCTAAAGTTGTAGCACCGTTAGTTGAAGTAAACATTTCCAAAAATAACGAATACTCCGCAACTGAGGGTACAATTACAGTGTCCTTGAAATTTTTTGCAGCAGCTCTGATCAAAGAAATACCGCCAATATCAATTTTTTCAATTATATCACTTTCACTTGCTCCTGAAGCTACTGTTTTTTCAAACGGATACAAATCAACAATAACAACATCAATTTGAGGGATATTATATTCCTCCATTTGTTGAACGTCACTTGGATTATCTTGCCTGTTCAAAATCCCACCAAATACTTTTGGATGTAATGTTTTTACTCGGCCACCAAGTATTGATGGGTAAGAAGTTACGTCTTCAACTGGTACAACAGGAATACCAAGGTTTTTAATAAAATCTTCGGTACCGCCAGTTGAGTAAATAGTTACATTATTTTTGTGCAGCGCTCTAACTATTGGCTCTAATCCTTCTTTGGAAAAAACTGAAATTAAAGCTGATTGTATTGTTTTTGTAGTTGTCATTGTGTTGTTGTTTTTAAGCATGCAAAAGTAGTTTTTTTTCAATTAGTATTCAAATCAAAATTAGCCCTTTTTTTAATTTATTTTACCGTGTGATTAAGTGCGAAAATTGTTCCAATTTTACACTTATTTATTTAGCTCTATCGCCATTATTTTGACTTTAAATTTTTAGGTTTTTTTATTTGCAATGAAATTTTGTAACATTTTCATTTTTTTAGTAACTAATAGCTTAAATTTGACCAACTAATATTTTAAAAATATGCTTGTATATTTACGTTTAGTAAAAGAAAGTTTTAGTTTTGCAATGAATGCGTTGCGAACCAATAAATTGCGAACTCTTTTGTCGTTATTGGGGGTTACAATTGGAATTTTTTCAATTATCGCAGTACTCGCAGCGGTCGATTCTTTAGACCAAAAAATCAAAAAAGATTTGAGTACCTTGGATAAAAATACTATTTATTTGGCTCGTTTTACTTTTGGGCCATCTGAAATTCCACGATGGAAAAGAGATCAGTTTCCAAACGTAAATTATGAAGAGTACCAAGCATTAAAAGACAACCTACCCGATGCTCAATTCCTTTCTTTTCAACTATTTGTACAAAGTGAAACTTTAAAATATGATGTAAAATCGATTAGTTCGGTTAATATTGTACCAGCGTCGCATGAATTTATTGATATTCAAGGCTTGGAATTTACCTCAGGGCGTTTTTATAATGAAGCCGAATCCAATTCGGGAGCACAAGTGGTCGTAATTGGTGATGAAATTGCTTCAAGTTTGTTTGAAAATTCAGATCCTATTGGCAAGCAAATTCGTTTGTATGGTCAGCGATTTACAGTTATTGGTGTGTTAAAAAAACAAGGCGCTGGTTTGTTTGGTGATACTAACGATACCTCTGCTTTTATTCCGGTTAATTTTTTAAGAAAAAAATACGGCGATAACAATGACTCCATGACTCCTGTAATAGTTATAAAACCTGCTAAAAATATTGATATGGAGGCTTTTAAAGCCGATTTAGCTCAAAAATTAAGAAGTATGCGGGGTGTAAAAACAGGTGAAATTGATAATTTTTTCATCAATGTTTTTTCTGGATTTACAGATATGCTTGACGGAATTATTTCTAGTTTGAATGTCGGCGGATGGATTATTGCTCTTTTTTCACTTCTAGTAGGTGGTTTTGGAGTTGCAAATATTATGTTTGTATCTGTTAAAGAGCGTACAAATCTTATTGGAATTCAAAAATCATTGGGAGCTAAAAATAAATTTATTTTGTTTCAGTTTTTATTTGAAGCAGTAATTTTGTGTGTTATTGGCGGTTTTATAGGCATAGTTTTGGTTTGGCTCATTGCCTTAGTGTTAACTAAAGTACTTGATTTTGAGTTTGTTTTAAGTTTTTTTAATATATGTTTAGGTACAGGATTAGCAATTGTAATAGGTTTAATATCAGGAATACTTCCAGCAATTTCAGCCTCCAAATTGGATCCAGTTGAAGCCATAAGAAGCGGAATGTAAGTAAAATATTTAATTAACAAAAAGCCCCAAATAAACTAAATTATTTGGGGCTTTTTGTTATGATTAATCAGACTAAAATAGTCCATTAATTTCAGCATCAATTTTATTAAAAATAGCTCCCAAATCTTCTGGGTTATTCACAAAATCAATATTGTCAACATCTATAATTAATAATTTTCCTTTTGAATAGGTAGATATCCAAGCTTCGTAACGTTCGTTTAACCTACTTAAATACTCAATCGAAATGGAGTTTTCGTATTCTCTGCCACGTTTGTGTATTTGTCCAACCAAATTCGGAATCGAACTTCTTAAATAAATCAACAAATCTGGTGGTTGAACCAAACTTTCCATAAGATCAAATAGTGATTTGTAATTTTCAAAGTCACGATTGGTCATTAATCCCATGGCATGAAGGTTGGGTGCAAAAATATGTGCATCTTCATAAATTGTTCGATCTTGAATGATTTTTTTTCCGCTTTCGCGAATTTGAAGCACTTGTCTAAAACGACTATTTAAGAAATAAATCTGTAAATTAAACGACCATCTTTCCATTTGATGATAAAAATCGTCAAGGTACGGGTTGTCAACAACGTCTTCAAAATGAGGTTCCCATTTAAAATGTTTTGCTAAATATTTTGTCAAGGTGGTTTTGCCTGCGCCAATATTTCCTGCTACTGCTATGTGCATTACGGTACTTGTATTTTATAATTTATAATTTGTTCGTTTGTAAAAATAGATAAAATTTGGTCTTTGTAATAAAAATTTTTAAAATGTTTCTCAACAACTTCAATTTTGTATTCAATTTGGTTAACAAAATCATACAATTTCAATTCGTTATTCTGTTCAAAAATCAATAAACTATCTGTAACAATATGATAATTAGTGCCATCTATTAATTTGCCGTAGGGCTTTAAATCACCAAAAATTGAAAGCGAAAATAATTGATTTTGTGCATCTATCCAATAAAAATAATTAAAATTAGTTCCGATAATTTTTGCTAAACCTTGAATTGGGTTTCCTATATTTGTGGTTGTATTTGATTGTAAATCGTACCGTATTAATTGTTGCTGAACACTATCAAAAAGCCATATAGAATTTAAGCTTGATAAGCTTGAAAATGTAGCAATTATTGAGTTGTATTGATTTGAAAAGTTAATTTTTTGTAATTCATTTAACTGATTGTCAAGCAAAACTACGGTGTTGAATTTTTCGTAAAACAATACCATTTTTAAAGGATTTGTAAGGTCAACCTTTGATGGGTTTCCTAAAGAAAAATTAGCGTATTGAGTGTCAATTTGGGATGATTTTTTATAAAAAACATTGTTTTTAAGATAAAAATAATTATCAAAACCATCAAAACCTATAAATTCGTCAGCATTTAGAGGCAGGGTACTAATTTTTAGAGCTTCAATTTTTTGACAATTTGCCCAAAAAGAAACTAAAAAAAGCAGTAAAAAAATAATTTTCTTCATCGTTTGGCTAAATTACGGTTTAACTTTTAATTAATTTCAACATAAATTAATA
>Ga0247722_10000519_pt1 | contig 23509 bp, 21 predicted proteins | sample MSEWelMarce3H_FC_FD_189094 | JGI IMG/M metagenome (GOLD analysis project Ga0247722, IMG submission 189094) | Subsurface sediment microbial communities from gas well in West Virginia, United States - MSEEL Well Study Marcellus 3H_FC | ecosystem: Environmental > Terrestrial > Deep subsurface >... | reverse complement strand
CCACACGTTAATACATCATGTGTTAGATCAATTACACGATTATTATTTTTTAGTAGTAGTAAGTTATTATACAATGATATTGTTTTGTGTATTATAGTTTCTTTATTTTGACCTATGTTTCTTTCACCCAATATCAAGATTTTTTTTGTTGATACAAACCTTGAAAGAAACTTATTTAATTGCCCTACCGTTTCATTATTGAATTTGTCTATTAAAAAGTCGTGTCTCATTTTAGTATGAAAAATTATATAATCCGAGTATTCATTTTTAATATTTATAAATTTACTAATATCAATCTGATCATATATATAAGTATGTTTAATTTGGTAGACATTAATAATATTGTAAAAATCGATTGTATTGTTGTTAATATAATAAGTAGTGTTAGGGAATAATAATTCTATCAATTTTGTAATAGAATATATTTTTTGATCATAATTTTCACAATTTGTTAATATTAACTCCTTATTAATGTTGATATTACTAATATCCAATTTATGTGATATTTGAATCATTTTAATTATTAGTAAATCTCCTATCCCTAAATGTGGGGTTATATTCATTTTGGGAACGTATATAAACACGTATATAAATTATACAACATATAAATACGAGATAAACTAATATTCGTTATTTAATGGCCACATGCACTGCAACCAGTACCAGATCTCACTCCAAACATCGCTGATACAGAAAAGGTCGGTTGTGTAGAACGTGCAAGTGTATTTTGTAAAATTTGTCTTGGCACGTTATTTGGGGTTGGAGTCTTATCGCTTGAATTTCTCATAGATGTAAGATGAAAGGCGTTTTTGTTTCTTCTATCAAACCTATTATTATTATTATTGTTATCTGTATTGTTATTGGTATACACCGGTCGATGATTTATCATTGTTGTAAAAAAAAGAGTTCTTGACATATGATTATAGTTATTTTTTATAATCATATAATATTTTTATATTTCGGGGAGTATACATTTCAATATTAGCTGCACAATAACCCAATTCCTATTAATATTGTACTGCAACACAATAGAATAATCGATAGAATAAACATACCAATTTCAAATGTATAACAAGCAAATTCGCTTAGAAACCGAACAACATCCATCACTGTAATATCTATAAGTTGTATGTAATGTGCTGGATGGGGTGTATAGTTGGCACTTTTGGCGATTTCTTTCTGTACATAAAGTGATGAACATGTCTTGGTTATTCGGTATATCTGCTGTCCAGTGATTGCAAAGATGGATGCCGACTTGTGGAAATCCGGGCAAACATCACGATCGTTATCTCCCAATTCATATCGTGTTAGCGTATAATGATAGTAGTCGTCGTATGTCTGTTGTACGTATTTCTCTCGGAACCATGTTTTCAAACCAGGAACGGGCTCAGGTAAAGCCAATGCTGCAGTTGGGACTACTATTAGCGTAATTGCTAAAATCGCCATCGCTGTCGCAATCGCTGCCGATACGCGTATTTTTGTCATGTGCTGTGAAATGCTGCTGTCTGTATTCTGACTACATCAATAAAAATTATTCAATTCTATACCTGTCTCTTTCTCTTTTTAGTATTTGAATCAAATGGCGCCTAACAAAAGCATTTGGTGTGATATGCAATTCCGTAGCTTTGTGTCTTGTTGCCCTGTATTGGGTTTGCTGCCGCTTTTGCGGGTGCTTGTGTGCGAAGAACTGATCGTCCCTTCAAACGAGCTAAATACCGGTCATACGAACCGTGTTTTACGTCTACACCAGTTCCTGCAGCTGATGTAGACCCCGGGCGCATTCGTGTAATACTCTGGTGTGTTGAACTTCCATATGTGGGAACATTCGCGCGAACGATACCAGCAACGGCGCGGTCGCTGTACTGATTCCAGTTTACACCTGTAATAAGTGTTGGTGCAGTGTATACGTTTAACGCCGCGCGGTTCATTGTATATTCGCTTGCTGGTACACGAACAGTATTCCATATTTTTTGTTGAGTGCTTACGGCGGCTGATGCGATCGAACTGGCCTGAATCGTAGTATCAATGTTGCGTTCTTTTACTGGAACAATAAAATTACATGATGGGCAATTTTCGAATAATTGTGGCATTTTAAATTAAATATTGTGATCTAGATATACGCGTGAAAATATATATAATACTATAAGATTATATATCAAATAGTATAAGATTAAGATTTAAGCCCGGTGAAATTGAAATATATTTTTGTTACTTCTGATAATGAGACGAATGAACGTTATTATGAGAAACGAAAACAATAGTAGTGATGATGAACCCGGCACAGCCACTGCCGCCGCCCCCCTCTATGAAAGCGGTGGTGGTGCTGGTGGCGCCTCCCGGAAATATGAATGCGATAATTGTCGCGCTGAATTCCCGAATAAAACAACGGTTGATCGGCATATGTTATTTTGCCGGACCTTGGCGGATATACGACGTGGAAGCAGCGGCACGGCCGCAACACATATACTCATGTCCGAAGATGCATTAATGCCGACCCAGCGCGAAATGTTCATATTGATTCAAGAACTCGCAGCGAAATATAATAAAGTGAAAGACGAATTGGATGTAATGAAGCAGTGGGCAAAAATGGTTGGTAGAAGAATTGGGGGAGCTAGTGGAGGAGGGAGTGCATCACTTGCTGCTGGCGTAGATTTCACATCAATTACGCGCCAGAAACGCCAAAATATGGAGGTCATTCTAAATGAGGAAGACTCGGCAAATCCTGACATCGCAGGATTGCGCCTCGGATTTGCAGAATGGCTCTCTTCATCCCCTACATTGTTGTCTCTCACCGATGCGGATTTGAATGTGGTTTTCAACGAAGACCTGGTTGCGGGTATAACTGCGGCTATTCTGCGCATTTTGGCCGAGTATACTGCAGAGTCGGGAAAATCGCATCTTGTCCCTTTCAAACTTGCGGATATAAAACAGGGAGCCTTCTATATTTATGACACAGCTTTCAAGGTGGGTACTCCTGAAACAGGTGAGTCTGGTACAGACCTCCCATTTGATAGAAAATGGCGTGCAATGGAACCATGCGAGTTTCAGTTGCTTGTGCGTACATTTCATAAACTATTATTCAAAGAGTTCAAGAAATGGCAGGATAGGAATTGGGAAGCGCAACGACAGATGATGAAACAACGCCAAAAAGCGGCGACATCATATCACCAGGTGATGTCATCGTTTCAATGTTCACCCGCAATGGCGTCATGTGATGGAATGTATATGGAGGATGGAGGGTGGAAGGATAGCTTGATTGCAGGAGGTGGAGGAGTCGGTGATGACGAACCAGTTACGCCGCCCGTCACTGGCGCTGATGCGGTATTATCCGAGGATTTTGCTACACTTTACAATAAATACGCGGATAAGATGATGGGTGGCACGTTATCGGATGATACGATTAATTCACGTGTACGTGCGAAACTATGGAAGGATATGAAAGCGTGGCGTTTATGATTAGACACCTAACTTACTCAATTTTTGAAGAATAGTATCAATGATTTTTTGTTGTTCTTCCACTTTCTCTTCTAGGGCTTTGATACGTAACTTATCTGCTTGTTGTTGCCGATCTACTTCTTGAAGAGCAGATGTTGAAACTGCCCATATAATATCATTATGTAGTACATGCACATCATTTATTTCTTGGCCTTCAATATAGTAAATATCATCTGTAAGATCGACGGCAATTTCTTTTGCCATTATAAATTTGTAATCGTCGATGATCTGAATCACTTTACATTCATGTATAAGTCCATCTGATAGTGAGACAATTTTTACTCTGAAATGTTGGTTTCCTGAATTATCTGTGGCTGGTTTTCCATCTTTTGTCGTATATTTATTTCCGGAAATATCTGTGTATGATTCAAAAGTAAAATTTTTACCGATTTCACCCTTCAGTTTAATAATGTTAGGATATTTATTATTTGTACTTGTGTATGTAACCATGTACGTATTATAGCTGAGATCGCTGTTAATCTTTTTTATGTTTCCATAACAGTTGAGATTGTATATGAAATTTGTCATTTTTATTACGGCATCAGGTAATACTTTAATAACTTCTTGTGCAACGAACCCGTATTTTTCGCTCCCATTTTCATCATTATACATTTTGAATTTGCATGGATTCAACTTTCGCAAGTCGGACAATGCTTCGGCGTCGTTCAATTCTCGTATGTCATATTTTATTCGTTTGTCTGAAGTTGTACCCCAACCTCTGGTAGTTACATTCCAATATATATTATAAAATCCAACGAACCAGTGATCCCACCAGTACCCACCCCAAGCACTGTATGTATATGCTGATATATGAACCGGAAACTGTGGGTTGTCTGTTCCAAAACCTACAGTCATCATTCCCTGAAAGTTTGATCTGCATGTGAATCTGTTATAGTATTGACCAGTTGCTCTGTGTAATGCGGAAAACCCATTTCCTCCTGTTAAAACTACATCCCAAACACGACCATCATTACTGTCCCAAATATGAGGATAATATACGTAGTACGCGTATGTTGTAGATCCGGCACTATTTGCGTATGATGCCGTTCCACTCAAGTAACCAGAAAATGTTCCTGTATACAATGTATTATTATTTGGGTTATAATAGAGATCACCATCGTTTAATAATGTTGCTCGTCCGGAACTTTGTGGAGTAAATATCAAACGAAGGTAATTCCATTGATTACCGCTGTCTGCAATTGTTGGGTTATTTTGATTACTTCCATAATGGCATGCAACATCAACATAATTTTTGGTAGCTGCATCATAGGTGCTTTGAGGATCCGGCATATTTGTAATACGAGTACTACTGTTCATATCCAGAGTCCCCCCGGATCTAAGCGTCATTCTTCGTGCGCCACTTGTTCCAAAGCCGATATCGTACCCTTGTTCGTTCCAAAGATACGATTCTCCGTATGCGTGTGCTCCTAAGGTTAAACCATTTCCTGCGTATGTTCGCAATCTCATTCTTGCACCATACCCAATTCCGGGGTCATATACGTCTAACATTGTATCGGTTGGTGGAGCTACATTACCATAACTCGTTCCACCATTTATACTGAACTGTCTGCCCTCTGCGCGGGTAGATGTTCCGGTTGTTCTGCCATTAACGTACCCTCTATTTACGGCATCTGTATCGGTTTGGGGATTAGCTAAATTAGTAATTCTCGCGCTACCAGCCATATCAATATTTCCAGTTACTTTTACCGTACCGTTTACATCGAGGGCTTCAGTAGGTGCTGCATTATTCACACCGATACGACCGGTTGTTATTAATGCTGTCCCGGTTGTCGCAGTCGACATAATTCTCGCGGCTGGAACAGATGAAGCACCGGAAACATCCAATCGGAAGCCAGGAACGGTTGTACCTATTCCAACATTTCGACTTCCGTTTATAATCATTGCTTCCCCGCCACTTGTACTAATTCTTACAGAGTTACTAAAACGCCCTGCTGTTCCACTATTATTTGACCCAATAAGATCAATACAACTATTCGCTGGTGTTTGCGCAGATAATCGTAAGAATCCGCTAATAAGAGAAGGATTACTTGTTAATATCGCACCTCTTATTTCATTTGAAGTCTGTAATGTTGATAGACCTGGAATATCAGATTGCAGTCCTCCAGCTTTCGATATTAATTTTATACGTGGATTATCGGTAAAAGTAGTTGCAATCGATGATAAACTCATCGTTCCACTAACATCCATTACAGGACGTAATGAATCATGTGTTTCAACATCTACAAAATTTTTTCCGACACTAACAGCACCATTTAGATTTGTGCGGCCTAATACGGATACATGCCCTGCACCATTGATGACGATTGAATTGCTTTGTGTTGCACCTCCGGTTTGGAACGTGATATAATCAGAAGAAGTTATGCCCAAACCAGAAGTTCCAGATGGTAAGTCTAATGTAGTTGCGGTTGAACCAGTGACGTTACGATGATATAATCCTGGATACGCGGTCGTTGTAGGTGCAGCTGTTGGCTGATTCAACATAATCATCGCGGATGATGCTGGTGCGGATGCAGTACCCGGATGTGTTCCAACCATTACATTTCCGCTTACGTGAAGTGCGCGATTCAGACTGATTTGTGCGCTAGCTGTCATTTCTTGAGGTGTCATACCTCCAACACCTACCGCTCCGGTGGTATTCACAATACAAAACTTATCTTGACCAGCGATAACATGACCATTCGCTACATCAAATTTCATTCCAATTATATCTGCCGTTTTATGTCCATTATGAAGGGCGATTGTTGCCGTCGGTGGTGTAGCTGCTGTATTATGTCTAATTTTAATGCCATGAGTAATATCGGATACTGATGCAGGGGAACGCGTTGTACCGCCGTCCAGTGATGTATCTAAACCAGATGCAAGTATAACATATTCTCCGCCTGCTTCACCGCCTTTCACAAATGTTCGTGGGCGCGAGTTACTTCCAGTGATCGACGGATCCTCGACATAAAATGATGAATGTATCGATCGGCAGGCAATATCATTTGTGATCACACTTCCAGTGGTAGCATCGGAAATGTTCGTTGTATACGCCGTGGGTTGAAATCTAAAATGAGTACTTCCGCCGAATGTACCGCTTGCATCGGTAGGGCCTCCTATTCCTGCATTTGAACGATATTGAACGGCGTATTGAACGCCGAATGAACTAGAACTTCCAGCTGGACCAGTTACTCCTGTAGATCCTTGTGGTCCTACTGGACCGATCGCACCAGTTGATCCGGTTGGTCCAACTGAGCCTGTACTACCGGCACTTCCAGCTGCACCGGCTGGGCCAGGAAGTCCAAGTGATCCGGTTGGACCAGTCGTTCCTTGTACACCTTGAATACCTACTGCGCCGAATGTTGTCTGTAAATATGAATACGTTGTCTCGTTTGTATTCAAATCAGACTGAAAATATAGCGATACATTTGCTGTTTGATTTGCGGCTTTTGTATTTTTGATGTATATCTGTAGTTGAACATATACATTTTCTCGGCTACCAGCTGCATCTCTAAGAGTAATAAATTCTACTGGCATTTCGACCTTATACAACTTTCGCGCAGTACTGTTAATAATCGTACCTGTAGTATTGTCTGTAAGAACATTATCAACATTTGTCCAACTTTTTCCGATATACTTTACATGATCAGGTAAGTATGCTGCTCGCGGTGGATAATATCCAGCATCACCGCCATCTTTCGTTTCAATCACTAAACTGTCAGGTGATGGTTGATTTAATGTCCCGCTTATCATAAATACAGCTGCATATATAGATACTTGGTTAGCATCAGAGTTAGATGGAACATTTGCATATATATTGAGTACCCATACACCACTGGGAATAACTGCCAAATCCGACATTTTACGTGCAGTATTGTAGAATCGACTTCCTGGGATTATTTTATTCGTGTTTCCATATGTTGCGCTAACAGAAATAGGACCAACTGTTCGCATTCTACTATCAATCGGAAGATTTGAAAGCAAGTAAGAATCTGTGATGAGTTGATCGCCGGCAGAGTCACCATCCGGATTCAGCCATAATATTGTTCCATTTGATCCTTGGATTCCTTGGGCGCCTGCTACACCTTGTTCACCTTTTTCACCAGGAGCGCCTGCTGGTCCAGTTGAACCAGCTGCACCTCTTTCTCCAGTTGCACCAGTACCACCATTGGCTCCCGTTGGTCCTTTCACACCAATTACATTTCCAGGAGGTCCGACTGCACCAGTACATCCGGTCGCACCAGTCGGACCTTCTTGACCATCTTGTCCTCCAAAACCGATACCAGGTGGACCCATAGAACCGGTTGGTCCGACTTTTTGATTATCTAATTTAAGAGCAATTACCGTTTTATCAACATAAAATTTGGTTGCGACATCTTGATCCATAATCGGATCACGGACATTGCGAATACGATTGATAGGCGCACCTACAGTCGTCCCACCACTCATATCAATATCACCATTTATAAAAACTACACCAGCATTATTGCCTATTCGAAGTGTACTATTCCCGCTATTATGTGAAATATCCATAGGTCCAAATGTGGTTCCTCCCATCGCCGCATCAGTTGTTCTAACATAATTCTGTGTTCCTGTTCGGGAGAACCCACCTATTCTTTTCCAATTATTACTGTTATTTGACATATTATGTATTACGCTTTTATTGATGCGTGATATATAATAAGGACTAAAAATAAAAATTACCGTTAATACTATTTAAGGTAAATCAAAAATATTACGTGGTTGGTGATGATTGTCATCTTCGGCATCAATCATCAAGCGAAGGTTTTCATTGTCTCGTCTTCTATGATGTCTTGAACGATGATGTTTATGCCGCCTTCTTGTTTGCGGAGGCATCAAGCCTAAATCGTATGGATTAGGAAGTACCGACTTGAATCCTATATCTCTCGGAATTGGGCGATTCAGTGCAATAGGAACTTTACGATCTAAATGTGTTTTTATAAGTTCTGCACCTATCGGAATCTCTTCTTCAAGTTGTCTCAATGTAAATTTTCGACGTTTAATTGGCTCGTCGTCTTTTTGCGATTCAGTAAACATGGTATTTCCATCAAACACCATTTTAGAGTAAAAATGATGTTCTTCTGCGTTTTGTTCATGTTCGGGTTTCTCGATTCGGCGCTTTATTCGCCGTCTACTACTACGTGGTTTTCGAGCACGTTTCGTTTTTTGCACCATTATTATTGTCTATATATAACACATACAATGAAATTCGCGATATTAGATACTCGTGTACGGGATGACCGTGATTATTCTTCCAGTAAGTATCAATATTTAGATGAGTTATTAGATAAGACATTTGTTACGGATTACTTTCTAGATAGAACAAAATCCGTAGGTGGGGCAATGACGACAACAGAATCAAATACTAAACCATGAAATACAATCTCTATATAGTATAAATAACGAGATGTTGACTGATTTAATTGTACTCGCAATAATTGTACTCGCACTTGATGCCGTGTTTTTAACTCTATTCAAGGATTTCTTTGCGCGTCAGGTAATGCTTGTTCAAGGAACCGCGATGCAAGTGAACATACCAAGTGCGGCAATGTGTTATATACTTATGGTCGTCGGGTTGTACTATTTTGTATTGCGCCATATTATCGTTCCAAATGCAACAAGTGCTGCCGCTTCGATCCAAACCATGCGTATTGGTGAAGGAATAAAAACTGCTTTCTTTCTTGGTATTTTGGTATATGGCGTATACGAGACAACAACACTCGCGATTCTGAAAAATTGGACTCCAACAACTGCTTTGATCGATACTACATGGGGCGGGACATTATTCGCGCTATCCACCTATATTTTTTACAAGTATAAAACAATGGTGTATTAGCACAACCATCGCATCAAACGCTCATTCGGTATTGATTCATTTGTTGCGAGTTCGCCTGCATGGTATTCTCGGCAACTTTTGATAATACTATTATACATCATCAATTGATATATGAACTGAAATAGGTTATATATGAATAAAAAAACTCCAATCGTGTCTTTTTTTGTCCATTCAGAGAATGACGTAATCGGTGTTCCGTCTTTCATGAAATAGGGCGAAACAAACATATTCGCGTAATGATGTGCACCGGCCATTGAACTCGTTTCTGATTCATCGAAGCGGATATAATTCGTATTTCCGTCGGTACTCGTAACCATTCCGATATTTGTATTCGTGCAATGGTCAATTTTGTCGAATTCGCGCTCAACTTTTGCGTTCAAATAATCCTTACCCCATGAAGAGCTGTAAAAACTGGGTTTGAACGCTTGACGACCACCGGCTGTATATATTGGGGTGTAGTCATGAATATTGGTATTCGTTTCATGTGTTGGCAGTGATGAATACATGTGCGCATTTTTCATCGGTCTCCCTTCTAATTCTCTTGCAGCGCCATATTGCCCCGATCCTTCGAGATGATTGTTCGTCGTCTCACTTTCTTTCCAGCAACATCCAACACATGTCTTTCGTAAACCTTCAAGACTTTCATTAATACTGTCCCATTTATCATCACCATTACTGAAAGATAATACAATAACTGTACAGAAAAGAATATTACCTATAATATCAAACACTCCAAAAATATACGTATAATCCCGTATAATATACCAAACATACAACGTATCTCGAATGATTTCTAGTAAAATTGTGATGCATTCTAATTTCAAATAAATAGGTTTATCGTGAAACATTTTGAAGTAGACGGTTCCCATCATCCGCGTAAGTGCGATATTGTGATATAATGGTGGTGGTGGTGTCGGATATGCAAGCGAGGAGAGCATTAACAATTGTAGAAATCCAAATCCGATGGAGGAATGAACCCTATAAGGATGCTCCATCGTAATTATATTCTCTCGTGATATATTTTTATGTTGTATCATATCAATCTTGTCAGTCGTAATGAATATAAGAATAATCCGCGGATATGATCTAAGTATGCCGTGGTTGTTGTAGTATGGAATATAACGATGATACACCTTTATTTTCGAGTGATGCGATGATTGTACTAGTTGCGTTTATCATATGTATAGATTGTGCAAAAGAACCGGAATATTGTTGTGAAAATTGCAATAAAGTATACAAACAGGAGGCGAGGTACAAAGCGCATATAGCGACATGTATTGTCGGCGATCCACCAGAAGTTTCGCCGTCGGATTTTTCTGAATTGTTGCGTCAGAATCGAGAGATGATGGATATCATGCGTAAACAACAGGAAACAATACAACTTTTGGTTGCACAACTGATACCTATGTCGGTTACAGAATCGAAATGAATATAGAATGATTTGATTATTATGTAGTAAATCATCTATTCATAGAATGTTTGAATGTGGGTGTGGTAAAAAGTACAAATATGCGAGTGGATTGAATAATCATAAGGAAAAATGCTCGATGGGTGGGGGTGGGAATGTGAGTGGAGTCGCAGTGACAGCATCGACGCCTGCCGCTGCAGGTGGTGGCGGAAGCGATGATATTACCCAAAGTCCTTTTTTTACAATACCACTTACGAGTTTCAAACCTACTGCTAATTTTACGAAAGAGGATCTGGAAATGTTGGAGAAGCGTAAGCAGGCGCGATTGAATACGATTCTCGAAGCACAGAAGAAGGAGAAGGAGAAGAAACTTGCGGCGGATACTGCTGCAGCGATTCAGGCGCAAGCAAAGGCGATTGTTACAGCGGCGGCGGCGGCGGCTTCTGCTGCTTCTGCAAATGCTGCTGGTGGTGGAACCACAACAACTACGATGAATGCAAACGGGACAACAGTTGTCACGAATAATACATCCAATGTTGGGAACGAAGAACATAATGCGTCATTCAATATTAAGTATGTGAAGCGATCGGAGGAGACGCAGCAGGTAGTTCGCGCAGTTACTGCAGCTGCGCATGAATACTGTAAGGGGCGGATCATTGTGACAAGTGACGAACCTGCGCCTGGTGGGACCGGTTTGAGTGGTATTAGTACGAGTGTCAACGCCGATGGTACGACCGTGTATAATCATCCGACGCGAACGATTTCTATTATTGAGACCCCACCCGAGGAGGTGAGTCCTGAAGAGGAACATGATATCACGCTTGAGAAGATGACGTATTTGATTCTCTCGCTCATTCAAAACAACAATAAACTCACGAAGGAGAATCAGATCCTTCGATCCATTGTTGCTAAAATAGACCCGGCATGTTTTGAGTAAAATTGAAACTGTGTTTTATATTTGGTTGGATATCATCGCTTGTTTCGCGTGATATTCAATGGAACGATCTAATCTCTCGGTACATCATTCTTTCCCCAAGTTATATGCCGTCGACAAGAACGGAAAAATCAAGGTATGGACTGCAGCAGTCCTTCAGCCTACCGACAAAGAGGCAGCCGCCGCTGGATACGCAACATCCCAGATCTCGCATGGATATATCGATGGAAAACAGCAGTTAGCGTTTCGTGATTACAACACCGGTAAAAATATCGGTCGTTCAAATGAAAGAACGCCTCTCGAACAATGTATTTCGGAAACTCGTCGTAAATGGACGGACAAGAAGGAAAAGGAGGGGTATTCTGAAACGAAACCCGCAGATTGTGGCGAAGGATACGGTGACGTTTCTGGCAATTATTTTGGTGATGAAGATCTTGATGGTTCTGAATATGGTGCCGAAAGTGGCACTCCCTTCCTTCCCATGCTCGCCCAAACATTCAATCCTGCCGATGCAATCCTCACTGGCGCTGGCGCTGGGAGTAAAAAGAAGAAAGTTATCAAATTCCCGTGTTTCGTCCAACCAAAGTTGGATGGATTACGTTGTGTGTCGTATGCGACACGATTTGGGAATGACGTGACGGTTGCGCTTCAATCTCGTACAGGCTCATTCTTCACTGGTCTTCCTCATATCGCCGCTGCGCTTCGTCCCTATCTCTCGCAACATCCGTCCGTAGTGATCGACGGCGAGTTATACACGGATCAAATGCCGTTTGAAGAACTTGCCGGTCTCATCAAGAAGAAGAAAATCACTGATTCCGACGTTGAACGCTTGAAAAAAGTCAAGTATCACGTCTACGACATCTATGATCATTCTCAATCCAATATGCCATACTCCGAGAGATTGGGGTTACTGGTGGATGCTGTTCGACGCTGTGCGTGTGTCGCAAACGATACATTTACTGCAGGGTCGCCTCATCGAATGCTGCGAAGTGCTACAGAAGCGGCGACGGTGGTCATTCTTGTCCGTACGGAAAAAGTCGCGGCACTGGCTGATTTCCGCAGGTTGTTCTCGGAGTTTGTCGAGGGAGGATATGAAGGAATTATGCTTCGTAATGCGGAAGGTGTATATCGCGCGAATTACAGGAGCAATGATCTTCAGAAATACAAGGAATTCATGGAGGATGAATTCCTTATTACAGGATACACTCAGGGAGAGGGACGTGATGCAGGGGCGGTGATCTGGTATTGTGAAACGGAGGATGGCAAAGAGTTCACCGTTCGTCCTCGAGGAACAATGGAACAACGACGCGTTTGGTTCAATGCAGGGCCGACGTATGTCGGTAAGAAGTTGACAGTTATATTTCAGGAACTCACAGAGGAAGGTAAACCGAGGTTCCCTGTGGGGAAGGCGGTGCGGGATGGGTATTAATATAGATATTTGAAAACGTCGAAAAACGTGTTTAAAACGGCTGGCGCAAAACGCGTTTTGCACATTTTAAAAATGTCATTTTCGCCAAAAATAGATACTTTAAAAACGCAAAAAACCGCGTTTTTTGATTTGTGACCATAATGCTCTCATTTTCATATTTTCCATTAAAATCGCCTTACTGAAACTTTTTTCGATCCCCGCGTTCAACGCCGCCGCGCCTTTTTCGAGGGGTAATTTAGGAAACCCGATGCGAACCTCAGCGAACCCCTGTGCAAATTACCTCTTCAGGTGCGACGCTTGTCGCTTCGTATCTGATAACAAAAAGGACTACCGTCGACACACTTTATCGGCGAAGCACGTAAAACGAACCGGAGCGAACGATCATGCGGTCATTTTGCCCACTAGCGAACCGATTACCCAACAGCACCAAGGAGAGGCAATACCACAAGTCGGCAACTCGTGCCCTGTAAGCGAACCACCAGGAGGACTTGCTTTTACATTCGACAAGAGTATTTATAAGTACTGTGATAAGTGTGGTAATAAGTATCATAGTAAAAGTGGATTATGGAAGCATCGTAAAACATGTGAGTTCGTTCCGAGTGTGTCGGTGTCGGCGTCGGCGCCAGCGGCCCAAAGTACGACACCAGTAGATCTAGAGTTTAAAACGATGATGATGGATATGTTGAAACATAATCAAGAGTTTCAAAATAAAGTAATTGAAATGATGTGTAGTCAGCAATCGCTCGCAGTTAATGCCGCAGCAACCGCGGCAGCAGCTGCCGTTGCTTCCAGTGCAGCGGCGGCCACAACGAATTACACCAACAGTAATAATTATAGTGGGATGACGAACAGTCAGAATACGAATAATACGTTTAATCTGCAGTTCTTCTTGAATGAGCAATGCAAAGATGCGATGAATATCACCGACTTTGCCAGTTCGATTCATTTGAAGATCACTGATCTTGATGATTTTGGACGTATGGGGTACGTCGAAGGAATGTCGAAACTGTTTATTGATAGTTTAAAAGAAACGGATGTTTACAAACGTCCGATTCATTGTAGCGATGCGCGTCGAGAGACGCTTTATGTGAAGGATGATGATAAATGGGAGCGTGAAGGACCGGAAAATACGAAGATCACGAATGCGGTGCGAGTGGTGGAGCATAAGAATATCATGCTGGTAAATGAATGGGCAAAACAGAATCCTAGGTGTGAGAATAGTTCAACCAAAGAGAATACGCAGTATATCAATATGTCGCGTGCAGTGCTAGATGGGGATGATAAGAATATTGCAAAGGTGATAAAGAAGGTTGCGAAGGAGGTGGTGATCGAGAAACCGTGACGCGGTGGACCCGGAGCGGTAGCAGAGGCTTAATACTGCTTAGATGAATACTTTCGTCGGTGGCGGCGATGGGTGTGGTTTTTATTCTGTTTTGCACCGCCTTTTATTTTTTTAAATAAATCGGTCCATCCTTTGGGTCCAAGAATCTCACGGGTTCTTTCTAATATATGGATTGCTTGAAGTATAGCATTAGACATTAAATGTATTTGATCATCAGCCGCTAGCTGATGAGGGTCACTTACGGGATATAATTTGGTGTTGGCATCAGGATCACCACTTCTTTTCATGAGACCTTGTGGAAAAAAGTTGTTGTTGAAGGCTGGCCCTTTAGCTAGTGTAATTAAATTAAAAGGTGCTGTGGCTATGCCGCCATATAATGTAGCGGCCGTGTTTGTTAATGCTTGAGGAGCTGCGCCAATCGACCCATCTAAACCCGTGTTAACATATCTGCCTGTCGTGGCATCATGCAGACCAAATTTGCCATCATCTGCAATACTCATTGATGTTTCTATAGACTCTGCGTTTGCTGTGCCGCGGTTTTCATTACATAAAAAAGCGATTACATTCAATACTTCTGTAATAGAACTATCATCTTTAATCGGATATGTAGTTATGCGGCGGCCCTTAAGTGCCGTAATGTCACCTGGCATTACTTTTAATGCAATATCCGGTCCATATTCACGACCTGTAGATTTTAATAAATAAGCTTGGTTGAGGGCCATTATATATAACTAAATGTATTTTCAATAACGATATACATACTACACACAAAATAATCTAAACATAATTCAATCATTAATATAAATGTCCGGTCAATTCTCCACCTATGACGAAGCAACCCAACGCCACATACTCGAGTTGGGTTGCTTTATATACACCAAATCTCTCGAACATTATCGAGAGATCCATCCGCTCACTGCCGTCCCCACCGCTGCCACCGATATCCCCGATGCAACCACGATCCACCTCAAACAACAACTCGAAAATCTCTCGACACGCGTCTTTGAAGTCCGTGAAGAAGAGTATAAAAAGGGCGAAGCTAAAGTCGCGGAATACAAACAGCAACTCGCCGTTGAACGACAACGTCTAGATAAGATTCTTGCAACGATCCAATCCGACACGGACCGTCAAATTACCGCGAAGACAGATCACCTAAATAAGAAAATCGCCGAACTTGAAACCAAAAACAAGTGGTATTACAGTTTATACGAGGACAAATCCAAAGGCAAGAACTATGAAGAAGAATTATATCCTAAACTTCTTGATCATAATGACACGCATCTAAACTCCATTTGGCAAATCACTCACGTTGGATCCGTCTTGAGCGAAAAAACTGACTTTCATTTCCGTCACAAGGATACGAATGTGGTTATACTTCTCGACACCAAAAATAATCTTCCGACGAATCCGGTTGTAAGTACCGCTGAATTTGAACGCGATGTCCTGCGTAAAGAAACAAATGCGATCGGTGGTATTATGCTTGCGAATGGTAACATCGCATGTAAGAAGCGGTTTGAACTCAATAAGATACAACAAAAGACGCTGGTTTACGTATCATGCTTCGATAGAGATAATATCACATTTATTTTTACATTGTTGGATATGATTGTAGAAATGTCGCGCGGGTCATCCCAATCTCTCGAACATGGTAGTTCGGCAACTTCTGTAGCAGCCTCGACCGCGATTGCTGCGTTCCGCGAATTATTGATCTCCGAATACAAACGTGAACAAACCAATCTAGACAACTCCGAGAGATTGCGAAAGGCAGCGCAAAAATCAATGGATGCAATTCTCTCGGAGTTTGAAACTCATTTTCCAGGAGAAGATATAGAGATCGCCGCGAAATCAGATGAAGTGAATGCGAGTTCAGTGCGAATCAAACCAAAAACATCTACAGATATTATTGATTACATCGCATTAGAGAAGGATCGTACGGTTATTGGTCAACGTAGCAAGTATTACTTGGAATATGGAACAACGATTCAATATTTCAAGAATAATTATGCGAGGAACCAGAAACTGAAATCTCTCGAAGAGCAGAATCAAGAACAACAAAATCCACCAACAGAAGTGGTTATCTCCATAAATACGTTAAAATCACATGTAAAAAAAGGATCATCGAAGCACGCATGAATTATCATTTCGGGCTCAGGCCAGCGTGTTTCAACGCATATGCCAGTGATAAGAAATATAATCAAAGTTGGAATTCAACTCGGTTAAGCTTCTGCTATTGATCCACTTCAAGTCTCTTATTTTAACTCTATCATTATGATATTGCAATACGTAATTAAAGTATATTTCATATTCAGATGCGCCGGCACCTGTAACATCTGTAACAAGTTTCAAAAATACATTATAAAATGTATCATTATGTCTTTGCTCTATCTTATTCATAATTTCAGTAATATACACCTTTTCAAACATCATGTGATGACAGATTCCGGACCGATTATTATATACTTTTGATAGTCCAATATTAAGTCGAGAGATGTGGTCAAAGTATAGTGCATGATATTCACAACCAGAAGCATATAAACATTGGTTATCATCATCGATAAATCTAGTCGGTTTCAAGAAAAACGTGTCACTATCGATAACTAAACAACGATCAAGAATACCGGGGATCACTAATAATGCATACAATTTCAGCAATTGTTGTAAATACCATCCATTTCGACTGAGTTCTCCATGTATATCAATTACGGTTTTCATTGAAAATGGAAAAATATCTTCGCAAATCGTGATACATCCATCGATTTCAATTGTAGGATCGTAACAAATTAAATATATATTACGATATCCGATTATATTCTTTTTTGTATACTCGATTTGTTTTACTATAATCGATGTATCATTCGGTCCAATAGGTATTACGATATCAAACATGTCGGACATTTTACTTTTATATTACTTATATTATTGTTTGTTTTATTTTGTTTATCAGGATTTATCGATATTACATAAATTAGTTTAAATAAACCATAATAATATACAATTATAACAATCATGCAATCAGACAATGGATTCGTAATGTATTGTGTATATCATAAAACCAAATATGAGGGTGAAAAATCAAAAAATTTCGTATCTTTTGGAGTCAATGAAATATATCCAAAAGACAAACGAAACGAAAATACAATACTCGAATATGAATTAGAAAAATACAATCCTTTTCTGCAAAAAAGAGGGTATATGGAAACCTCTGCATATCTTCACGTATATTGGAATAATCTGCATAAAAATAAAACAATGATAGGATTTTCACAATATGATATGAAACATAATGAAACGTATGAAAATATAGAAACAGATAAGATATACATATTGAATACAGGAGAATCTATTGTGTCAAATCAACAATGGCATAAGTTGCTACATCCTACATTACGAAATATAGATTATTTAATCAATAGCTATAATCGATTCTATGACAAAAATTATTCAATGAAAGAGTTAGAGAATATGCCTCTTAGTTTATGGCAAACAAATATATACCCGGTTACTGTTTATGAAAAATTATGTAAATGGTTAGAAATATTAGTGGAGGAAATATATCCATGGTCGAATGAAACGCCATATGAAAGTCATTTTGGAAGTATAGGTGGTTATACCGAAAGAGCATTATCTATTTTCAATGCATTTGAAATCTATGAAGGTGTTAGATATAAAAATTTAAACATAGACCATACCTTAGCGCGTGAACTTACGAGAGAACAGTATAATAAACATTCGTTTTTAAATAAATACAGCCAGGATGTCCATACTAAATTCATTAAAAATATAACAACACCTCATGATTCAAGTGTAAGATTCAGTATGTTCAAATCGCAATGTTGCCTACACGATATAAATTATTCGTGTGAAAGAGTAAATAAACACGGTAGAAATGGGTTGTATTTTAAGAGGGATGATTGGCCATCCTATCGCGAACATGCATTCGATATACAAGGTGAAGATCCACGTATTGTTATTTTGAATGATAAGGTGTACGTGTCGTTTACATGTGAAACAAACTATAAACATATGAAACGAGGTATATGTATTACAGAGTTCGATAATTATAATCCAATTCTATTGAAAATAAGAAACGATAAATTCAATAGTGTAGAAAAAAACTGGGCTCCATTTGTAAAAGACAATAAACTATATTTCGTATATAACTATGATCCGTTAGTGGTTATCCATTATGATTTCAATGATGACGGATTATGTGATATTGTTTTTATGCAAGAAAATACAACTCTTCCAATGAATACAACAATCACGTATTTGAGAGGTGGATCAAATCTAATTCCATATAAGTACGAAAATATTGATGATGAACGTTATTTTATAGGTGGTTGTCATTCACGAGTGCATAAAAACGGAATTCATTATAATACTCATATTATTCTATTAGATACGATTGAATGGAAGATAGTTTATATTTCTAAGCCAGTGATGTATACATTGAATGAGTCATACTTGAATAAAATAAATGGTACAGATATTTTGAACCATGAAAGTATATTACCATATCATTCAAATAATTTGCATATAATACAGGCACCGTGTTCATTGTATACGGTAAATGGTCTTTATTTTATAACATTGGATATTAACTGTCATATCACGTTACTATATGAAATCATGTTTGATATTAAAAAACGATTGAAGAAATATGCATTAGGAGAAATTGAACGGTTGACGTTTGAATATAATACGTAATTGTTTTCCTATAAAATGCGTATATTCTGTTAGGATCGAACTCGTATATTATGTAAAAAATTCTGAGGAAAATCTACCAGTGGTATTTTATATTTTTTACATATAATACTAATAACTGTTTGGTCATGTCGATTTTCAATAAAATCACCATGATTCGGCATAATTACGGTTGGTAAATTTGTTACTATACGTTCATCTTGAACATATGTGAACCATTCTGTAATGATTTGTAAAGAAATAAAGTTATTTTTAATAATAATGAATCCGCCCCATGCCTGAGGTGTATCATAATATTCTTCATCACGTCTATTCATTAAAAAAAAAGCGTCACCTTTGGTATATTGTTTTTCTAAATACATAGGTTCATTTGGTTTATTATGTGTAATAAATATGCCGTGCTTATTATCGATCAACTGTGTTATTTCTTGTATATTTCTTTGACCGGTAAATAGATATAATGAGTCGCAATAACATACAACGTCATCTTTATCTATTTCATACAGGTATTTCATAATAATATACGATTTCCATATCCAAAACCCGGCACCCTGATTATGATTTAAAATATGTGAGTTTCGCGCTTTATAAAGAGGATCTACATCGTTGAATGTAAAGATTCGATGAACATCAAACCCACTCAATTTAGAACTGTTACATATATTGATCGCGTGTTGCATATAGTGATCGGTTGCAAATGTTATAAAGTGATATTTCATTTTTATAACAGTTTATAATATTTTTATATTAATCACCGGGAAGAATATTTTCAAACTAAAATTACACATGAATATTCTTCTGGTTGTCAACAGATCATATTGTTTAGAAGAATCAATCGGTTTCAATCTTTCGCACACTACAAAATTTGGATAAGAATAGATCGTTATTCATTTGTCACGCTAATATTTGATAACACGATAATAAGGAAAATGAATATAATACACAATATTATATTCTTTACACATTTATATAACAATGTCACGTGTTTTATCTTTTAGGTCGCGTTCAATAAACAAAAATGTATTTGAATCAAGTCCTGGAAAATTTTTAACTAGTTTTCTTGGTTCATCGAATGTTGCAGGAGGATCAGGGGCTGTTGGAGCAGCAGGTGGTATTGGACCGACAGGACCAACTGGACCAGCAGGAGAAGCTGGTCCAGCCGGTGGACCAACTGGGCCAGCAGGAGTAGCCGGAGCAGCCGGAGCAACTGGAGCAACTGGAGCAACTGGAGCAACTGGAGCAACTGGAGCAGCCGGAGAAACTGGAGCAACTGGAGCAACTGGAGCAACTGGAGCAACTGGAGAAACTGGAGCAACTGGAGCAACTGGAGCAACTGGAGAAACTGGAGCAACTGGGCCAGCCGGAGAAACTGGAGCAACTGGGCCAGCAGGAGAAACTGGAGCAACTGGAGCAACCGGTGATGCAGGGCCAATGGGCCCAACTGGACCAGCTGGGGATACTGGAGCACCAGGTGCAACTGGAGCAACTGGAGCAACTGGAGCAACTGGAGCACCAGGTTCTAACTCGATCATCATGGATGTAACCGTATCTGGTGATCCATCAGTGTATCATATAAATGATGAATCAAAACCTATTATTTATTTGGTAAGAGGTCATACATATTTATTCAGTATGCCTTCAGCTACATACTCATCACATCCATTCGATTTTAGAAGAGTAGACCAATCACCATACACAAATGGAGTTCAGCTTTTGGCAGAATCAAATGGTATAAGACAAATTAAAATTAGAGTTGAGTTTGGTGCTCCAAATGAACTTCAGTATTATTCTACAAACATTTCTGATACAGGTATGGGTAATACTATAACAATAATTCCTCAATTGCAGCCATAATCATTCTACGTGTTTAGACATGAATCAATTCTTCCGCCGTCAATTCTGAACTATGTAATAGTTTTAAATTTGGGTTTTCACTAGAAAAGTATCCAGGATACAAAATACTCCAGTCAGTGTCTTCTGGAAGAAGTGTTAATTGGGTATAAATGTAACCGATAAATGCGCTACAAACGAATCGATTCGTCTTCTGAGGATTTGGGTCTTTTTTGCAATACGCTTCAATCCAATCTGTAATTACGAGATCATATGGTTTATCATAAACCACCTGATGTATTTTCTTTAATCTCTCGGTAGTGAAGAGTTCATCGTATTTCCAACATTCTAACTTTCGAATGTACAATTTACCGCCATATGTAGTAACATATTCGTCATAAGGGACGAATTGTACACCAAATTTCATTGTATTATCTTCAGAATCTGGAACATTTGATGATCCAGACATCCAAATATACGTACCTTTTAATGGTGGATCTATGAAATCTGGATCTTTAACAATCATGCCGATATGTGAAAAGTCGCTTTTCGACATGAATTTAATGAACCAACTGAATAATCCCCAGTTTTTGTATTCTAGGTCATCACATAATATGATATCGCCAGTTTTGAGATTCATTTATAATTATGGACTATATAAAATAGGATAGATGAAATCTCTCGGAATGTATAGTTTAAAACTTCCTGTTCGAGAGATAGAATGAATAACGACCGATTCGGAATATGAATATTATTATCTTTGCATAATATGGTGGGCTGTTTAGCGCATCAATCTCTCGTAATCTGTAGATTGAAACTTATAAGTTTGAGAGATTTGTGTATGTAATATAATGTAATATAATGTAATATAATGTAATATAATGTAATATAATGTAATGTTTGACAGGTATAATATGGTGTTTGTCATATAAATCTCTCGTTGATTCCGGTGCGTCGAGAGATTTATATGATGGATCCGACAGATTTATGTTGATGTGTTAGTTTGGCACCTCAATCTCTCAGATATCTTGTGTTACAATTGGACCTTCGGTCGATTTGAACACGATATTATGAGTAAATCTGGTGCGGGGGGCGCCGGGGGGTGTGTTTTTTGCGTTTTCCTTTGAAATCTCTCGTAATGTTTACTTTAGGAAGTTATGTTCGAGAGATTTGGGAAAAGTATTGGTTCGGATCGAAATATATGTTTGATATTTCTGAATGGAATAAAAGAAGGTATGAAACAACAATGATGAAACATAATGAATAGTTGATTTCTGTTGTTAGAAATACCTTAAACATGTAAATATAGATCAAAGGTAGATAATGAAGTACGAAATCAATTAACGCCAAAAAGAGCGTGAGTTTTGGTTCTTTCGATTTTACGATGTCATAATAATTCGGATAATAATGAAATAGTAGAATACTCCCGAAAAATGTAAGAATATTTAACGGGATAATATTTGATCTACTATTGTAGAATAATAATCCGAATGTTGTAACAAATACAATGAATGAAAAAGACTTTATTTGATTTTGTATTAATTTAGATATGCGTATTTTTTTTAACATTATACTATTCTTATAGTATACTATTCTTGTAGTATAATATATTAGTGTTTAAAAAATATTATAAATATGTGTGTATAAAATAGTATCATGATATATGAGATCGCGTCTATTTATCTAATGAAGGGCTAATACCTTTTTTCGTAACTGATTTTCCTTGTTTTTGTTGTACCACAAGTTGCACAGGTGGCGATGGTATCTTAATATTTATTGGAGATACACATTCGTGTTCTTGTATAGGTAAAATTGTTTTATCACATGTTCTTTTATGAACCGAAAGAGCCAGAGGATTTTTTCCAATAAAATTACATTTTTCACATATAAATTTTCCGGATGTAATATAACCAAATCTTGATGATAACATTTTTTCAAGAGAAGGAAGTTGAATACATTCGATGCTTTTAATCATCTTTTGAGAAAATTCCTTTACCATTTTTAATTGGTTTAATTTTTGTTCAACGAATAACTGATATTCTCTATTAATTTCTTCAAGAGTATCTTTGCTTATAGGGTAATCATCTGTTAAAGTGATTTCATCTAACTTAGTTTTGAAAGAGTCAATAATATCAATAGCGATTTTAATAATTTCTGGGTCATAATTTACATTATGGATGTATAGTAGCACATTTCTATTATGTATATTTATCTCAAAGTTTTCTTTATTAACAATACCTCCCTCTTGAGAAATAAATAGTCCTGAACAATTTTGTATATCTACATCATGAATAAACTTTTTAACTTGATCAGATGTAACCTGACGAGACTCATAACACTTATTTTCAACGAGAATCTTTGGCTTATCTTTTCGATGAATAAGAATATCTCCTGATTCTTTTTGAGATCCTACGTATTCAACCTCTGCTGATGGAAATAAATTCCTTAAAATGTTCAAAACAATATTTTCAGACATTTTCCCTTTTGAACTAGAATTTTCCATCCTTTTT
>Ga0247722_10000518_pt1 | contig 23572 bp, 22 predicted proteins | sample MSEWelMarce3H_FC_FD_189094 | JGI IMG/M metagenome (GOLD analysis project Ga0247722, IMG submission 189094) | Subsurface sediment microbial communities from gas well in West Virginia, United States - MSEEL Well Study Marcellus 3H_FC | ecosystem: Environmental > Terrestrial > Deep subsurface >... | reverse complement strand
TATAATTCATTTCTCTATTTTAAAAAGTAAATTAGGTTTTGAAAATAGAAAAACCAAAATACCTTATGAAATATTTTCATTTGTGACCATAATAAAAAATTAGCGTCTGGACACTGAAAAAATATATTTTATTTTGGGACGGTAAAAGTTTATTATTTTTTTGAAAAATATGTAGGTTTTTTGTTAACTAATTATATAGAAAATGTTAACAGAAAGTTGCGAAAAAGTTGCACATAATTTTAATTGTTTGTATTGTGACTATAATACATCACGAAAAAGTAGTTATGATAAACATATGTTGACATCTAAACATAAAAAGTTAACACATGTTAACAAATCGTTAACAGAAAGTTGCGAAAGAAACAATGATACAAAAAGATAATTAATATTATTCATTTCTTTAAGTTAAAAAGTGAATAATATACTTTTTAACAAAACAAAAACAAAAAGTAAATTAGGTTTTGAAAAATGGACATTTATAAATGTCCAAAATAGAAAAACCGAAATACTTTTTAGAAAATATTCATTTGTGACCATAATTTATTTTTACCGTCTGGACACTGAAAAAATAAATTTAATTTTGTTACGGTAAAAAAATATTATTTTTTTTGAAAAAGGTTTAGGCATTTTTTTACTAGCATATATTAAGGAGAATGGCTAGTATTAATTCCCAAAAAATCCCTGAAAAACATGAATGTAGTTTTTGTAACTATATTACCGTAAGCAAAAAAGATTTTAACAAACATACTTTGTCTAATAAACATACAAAGCTAGTGAATGCTAGTAAAATGCTAGTAAATCAAAATGAAACATCTTCTAACAAGTATTTTTGTAATTGTGGTAAAACATATAGTCACGATAGCAGCTATTATAGACATAAAAAAAAATGTAATATAACAATTGTTACAGATTCAAATGCTGAAATATCAGATAAAGAACTAATTATGATGGTAGTCAAACAAAACGCTGAGTTAATGAAAGAAAATTCAGAGATGAGAAATATGATGATGGGCGTCATTAAAACAGGCACACATATTACAAATAATAATAATAATAATAATAATACTAATACGAATTCACATAACAAAACATTTAATCTAAATTTCTTTTTAAATGAAACATGTAAAGACGCTTTGAATATAAATGACTTTGTTAGTTCAATAAAGGTTAGTTTATCTGATTTGGAAAATACAGGGAGACAAGGTTATGTTGAAGGTGTATCAAATATTATATTAAAAAATCTCAATAACCTAGAACAGTACCAACGCCCAATTCATTGCAGTGATTTTAAACGAGAGGTTATTTATATAAAAGATAACGATAAATGGGAAAAAGAGGGTGAAGAGAAACCTCTTTTAACAAAGGCAATAAAGGTAATAGCGAATGAAAATATTAAAAAAATAATGGAGTGGAAAGAAACAAATCCTGACTGTACAAATTCAGAATCAAAGAAAAATAATCTATATTTAAAAATAGTTAGTAACTCAATGAATGGGTCAAATAAAGAGGAAGGAACAAAAAACATAACTAAAATAATTAGTAATGTTGCAAAAGAAACAATAATACAAAAGGAGAATTAAGTTCTTGAAACCGAAATACGTTTCATTATAAAAATTATGTTTTTATCTATAATTATATAAAGCATGACCGAAAAAACAAGAAAAAATAAACAGGTACACAATAAAACTGCTAAAAAAAAAATATCACCCCTATATTTATCGTCTCATAAAAGACCATGGAAAGTTACTTATCGTAATAAAAATGGTGAAAAAACCAGAAACATATTAAAAAATGGAACAGAGAAAAATACTTTTTTAAAAAAAATAAGAAAGGATAATTTATATATATATGGTATAAATAATTTAACGGATAAGCAAATAGAAGTTTATAAAAGTAAAGGGTTGCTTTAGATATTTCTTAAAAAATGAATAATATATATTATTTATTTTTAACATTTTTAAGAAGAGTATTAAAGCTTAAAATATATTGCTAATATAATCAATGATTTTAAGCCATTTTTAAGCCCTAAATTTTACTGTAAAATTCGTCACTATAGTACGTCTAAGAAAAGTAACTATATCAATCATTTGCGCACTGCTAAACATACAAAGGCAATGATTAGCAATGAATTTAAGCCGTTTTTAAGCTCGCAATTTATATGTCATAAATGCAGTAAGGAATACAAAGATAACTCAGGATTATGGAGACACAAAACGTGTGTATTTTTCTTTAAGTTCTTAGAAAAAATGAATAATATATATTATTGATTTTTCTATTTTAAAAAGTAAATTAGGTTTTGAAAAATGGACATTTATAAATGTCCAAAATAGAAAACCTAAAATATTTTTCTAAAAAGACGTTGTGAAAATGACTTTTACACCATAATGCTCTAAATTCTGTTTTTTAGTGAAAATATTTGTGACGATATATTTTTAACATTTTTAACGGAAAAGTATTTAGGAACTTTTCTCTGTTTCATATATGAAACAAAATGAAACAATTTTAGTTCCAAAAGGTTCCAAAATATATACATGCGAACATTGTGACTACAATTCGTCACGATATAGCCAATACGAACGTCATTTATTGACACAAAAACATCAAAAATTCTGTTTTGAAACAAATGAAACGAATTTAGTTCCAAAAGGTTCCGTTAATTTATTACAGCATAATTGTATGTGTGGTATTAGTTTTAATAGTAAAACTACACTATGGAGACACAAAAAAAAATGTAATAATGAGAATAATTATAACAATGAACAAGACGTAAACAAATTAGTAACATATTTGATGCAAGAAAACGCGGAATTTAAACAATTACTTATCGACCAAAACAAACAAATTATAGAATTATCTAAGAACGCTGGAAATAATAATAATAATAATAATAATAACAGTTTCAATCTCAACTTTTACTTGAATGAAACATGTAAGGATGCGTTAAATATAATGGATTTTGTGAATCAGTTACAAGTTGGAATCAAGGATTTAGAGGAAACAGGGAGGCTAGGGTTTGCGGATGGTATTTCCAAGATATTCATTAATGGACTAAAACAATTAGATGTAAGCAACAGACCAGTTCATTGTTCTGATTCCAAAAGAGAAATTCTGTATATTAAAAATAATAATGAATGGAACAAAGAAGATGATGATCGAAAGGTATTAACAAGTGCGATTAAACATGTTGTAAATAAAAACATTAAACAAATTCCTGAATGGACGAAGGTACATCCGGATTATAATGATTATAATTCGAAAGAGAATGACAAATTCTTAAAAATAGTTAGCGAAGCTATGTCTGGTTCGTCCCAAGAAGAAACGAATAAAAACTATAATAAAATCATAAAAAATATTGTAAAGGAAACTGTTATTGAAAAATAAACATATTATATTAAAGTATTCATCTAATATAAAATGTATTTTGGGGTAATCGACCATTATGTAGATAATGAAATAATAATTAAACCAAAAAATAATGAAGATGTAAATGAGTGCTTTGTGTGCTATGAAATAGAAAAAGGTTACGAGCTTAGACCATTAAAATTAAATGAACAAAATGGTTATACCAAACAATGCGTATGTGACGGATTTATACACCAGCAATGTCTCGATAAGTGGGTAAGAAAAACGGAAAAATGCCCTATATGTAGAAACGAGATGTATGAAAATTTAACGCTAACAAATTCAATAGCGAACGATCACAAATACGGACATATAATATTTTTATTTACAGTATTTAACACGTACGTTGGAGGGTTTTTTAGAAATTGTTCGTTTTTATTTTTCCCTACTTTAATTGTCCATTTTTACTTATCAGTTTTAGATAAGAGTTATTTTTTAGATTATCATGTAACAGACGGTTATCAAGAAGAGTATATGTTTAATTCAACAGCAAATGTATAAACGCATTATTATTTTTGTTTATATGCCATGTAAAAAAACACAGCAGACAACATAAAAAAAATTATTGCCGTACAATATTGTAGGAATTGTATGCTGTACATATTATTTATTAAAGATCCATAATACGCTCCAAATACATATGTTATACATAAAATGATACCAATGTAAGTATCTACTCTGTTCTTTTTATAATATTCAATAACGGCTAATAATGAAATTGGAGGCAATAAAGAAAATAAGACCGTTCCTACAGCCGTTTTATAATCTGGAATAATACCTAATAAGAATAAACCAGGTAACATAATAAACGAACCTCCTACGCTAAAAGCACCGCCGATGCACCCTGATAATAATCCTAACATCAGGGTTAATATCGTTCTATTAAACATATAATAGAATGATACAATAAATTTTAAATGATATCAATTTTGGTCCAATCCTTTGGAAATAAATCGGTTGTATTATGTGCCGCTTTTGGTCCAAACCAAACTGCTGGATAACAAATGTTTTTACCTATATTTTCATTAAAATAAGCCCCCCACCAGCTAAAAGTACTATTGGCAATAACATTATATTTACATAAACTCATCAACAATAATTGTTCCCAATCTAATAACAAAGGTTCAGCCCTTTCAAATACTAAATCAGGGTACAACTGTTTTAATTCATTTATCATTTCAGTAACTTCATTAAGATCACCATCTTCGCAAAAATATAATACATGTGTTATAGACGTTAAAGTATTAGTTTCGTATAATAAATACTGTAATGCGTTGCTATAATAGCTTACTGGTAGAATGGGGTGAACATCCTGATACCTCTTATAATCGCCTAATCTAAAATGAAGCGATATAGTATTTTTAAAATCGTAATTAACCGTCTGTTTTATAGACCTCTTTTTTGCCTCAATTTTTATTAATTTAAAAATGGTATCTTTGTATTCATAGAAATACAAATAACTTTGGAAATAACCATATAACATAATGTCTTTTTTCAAATTATGTTCAGGTAGTTTTTCATAATTAAAACTGGTCTCGCCTACAGTTAACATGGTACCAATTTGGATGTCATTTTTTAAAAATATTTTTAGATTGTTCAAAAATGTGTCCCAATATGTATATCTAATAGTTGAGCCGTTTTCGCCATTACCTAGTTGATAATTATTTAAAAAAAAGAATGGTTGTAATCGTTGCATTGAGTATGCTATTGTAGTAAAAATTTGGAATAATTGGTTGCCTAATCCACCTCGTAAGTGACAAGTAATCATGTTATATATATTTAAATAAATGTATTTAAATATGTATTTTCGTTTTATAACTTTTTTCAAGTAATAGGTTAAATGTTATTATGTAAATACATCGCAAATAACTCTAAAGCTTCTTTTGGTTTATATGTTGGTACTTCGTGTCCAGCATTATGTACTGTAATAAATGAAAAGCGAGTATCTTTTGAAAAAGGTGTATTAAATTTCGTAATATAACCGGCTGTTTGTCCGTCTTCATTATACCATGTATCCCACATTTTGTCTACTGAAAACCCAAGGTCATAAATCCAACGCTGTGTTCCAATGGTGCCACATACTCCATCATCATCACCGGAGTAAACCAAAATTCTTAAATCTGGATGTGATATGGAATTCAAAAGGATCTTATAATATTTTTCCATGGGTAGCAACTTGTCGAGCAAATTATATTTGGTTGTTCTGGAGCATTCTTCCCACTCAATATCAGTATGAACATGTAGCGCAGCCTTAACATCAGCTTGGTTAAGATAATTACTTGAATACAAGTCAGTACAAGGTTCATATTTCAGTGAATCGCCATATAAATGTTCTTTTAGTCGCATTTGTTGAGCTGTTAGACAAACGGGATAATCTAACGCATATGGATTTAAATTGCCGATTTTGCGCATAAAATCCAACATCAATGACGAGCATATAGATGAGTTCAATAATGCTACAGGATCGGTACAGTTATTAAGCAAATAAGTGTCCCATAATGGTTTTGGCAATAATTGTTTACCCCAATATGTTTCCATTTCTGCGCCAACACCGGAGTAATAATCGGTGAACGGATTACCTACGGCGAATCCCTTGAAATTTAGACGCATTGTTTCATTTTCTTGGTCATCGTTATAAGTAATAATTTCATTCGCCCATGTAGGCATATAGTGACCACCATATGATTCAGATGTAATATAAAGGTCAGAATATGTGAAATGGGGGAATTTTTTGTAAAATGCCAAAATGGTCGCTAAATTGTCCATGGCCGCTTGATCATCGCCGATTCTATAATCATCTTTATTATTTGAAAAGGAAAACCCGACACCAACAGGCTGTTCTAAAAACACCATATTTGCGATCTGGTTCCAAGCATAAACATTGTTAATTAGTTGGCCTTTTTCATCGGGTCTAAAAGGACCCTGTTCAGTCAAAAATCCGATTAGACCGCTGCAACCCGGACCACCGTTGGTCCAAAACACGAGGGGAGCAGTTTCAGGATTTTGTTCGGCCTCTACAAGCCAATAATGGATATATTTCTCGGTTCCTTCAACATTAAGGTAGCCGCTAAATTGATTAAAAGTTGGTTTCCAATCTAGTCCAGGTAAATCATTGACCTGATCTAATAAAGCTTCCTCTGTATATTTAAATCCAGAAACGGAAGAAGATACAGAAACGGAAGAAGATACAGAAACGGAAGAAGATACAGAAACATAAGAAGAAAAAACGCTTATAAGTAGCAACAAACTAGTTACAAACATACTTATATATACATATAAATATATTTTTAAATTGTTATTAATATTGATTTAATACACGAATCATTTGTTATAAAAACAGTTAGTAGCTTAAAAATCTTCTGTTAGTTCAAAAACATTATCGGTAATTGTTTTATTCGCTAGAGCATAAGAGTCATTTCTCTTCTCAAAGAAATTGGTTTTGCCCTCGAGGCTAATGAGTTCCATCCAATCAAATGGATTTAAAACATTATAAATCTTCTTGTAACCCAGTTGTACGCAAAGTCGGTCAGCAACGAATTGGATATATTGTGTCATCATTAGGCTGTTCATACCGATTAACCGGCAAGGCAATGCTTCACAAATAAACTCGGTCTCAATTTCAACGGCCTCCTTAATAATTTCGTGAATACGCGCCTTATCAATCTTTTTAACTAATTTCGAATACAAAAGAACAGCAAATTCGCAATGGAGAGCTTCGTCGCGAGAAATTAATTCGTTCGAAAATGTTAAACCAGGCATTAAACCGCGTTTTTTTAGCCAAAATATGCTACAAAAAGCGCCACTGAAAAAGATGCCTTCAACACAAGCGAAAGCAATCAATCGTGTGGCGAAACTGGAGCGATTATCACGAATCCATTTTTGCGCCCAATCCGATTTCTTTTTAATACAAGGAAAATTTTCAATAGCATTAAAGAGCATATGTTTTTCTTCTTTTTCTTTAATATATGTCTCAATTAAGTTACTATAAGTAGTGCTATGGATATTTTCCATCGCAATTTGGAACCCGTAAAATGCTCTCGCTTCAGATACTTGAACGTCACTCATGAAACGTTGCGCCAAATTCTCTAAAACAATTCCGTCTGAAGCAGCGAAAAAAGCCAAAATCAACGAAATAAAATATCTTTCGTCTGTATTGAGAGCATCCCAGTGGGTCAAATCTTTGGTTAAGTCTATTTCTTCGGGTCGCCAAAAACAGTCAATTTGTTTTTGGTACATTTGCCATATATCGTTGTACACAATGGGAAACATTACAAAGCGGTTATCGTCAGGCGTTAATAACGGTTCAATAGTATTCTTAGACATCCTAAACTATATATAGAGTAGATTTTATATTTTTATACAAATAACATTAATTTTTTATTTTTGATTTTTTAATAACTGAGATATTTAAGAATGGAGAATCAGATTTCACTAGCGCAAAGAGATTTACAGTTTATTCAAATTTCACAAGAGATAAAGAATAAGAAACGATTATTAATTAACAAAAATAAAGAATTGGAAAAAAAGGCGGAAATAAATGAATATTTAAGCACTGTTCGATCGGATTATACAAAATATTATGATTATATTTTACAAGAGAAACAAAAACAGTATGATGCGCTTTTATTGATAAATGGATATATGGGTGATTTAATGAAAACTGAAAAATTAGTGGATTCTCAATTGAGTACGGCGAAACATGACCAAAAAGATATTCTTAGGGAAATAGAAAAAGTTAAGGCAGAGTTGGATGAATTAATATCATAAAATATAAAAAAATAACATACTATAATATATGGAAGAAGCATTAAACTTATTGAATACAAACATTGGGCAAATTAACACAAAGGTAGCCAAGGCAAAAGAGAATGTGAGTGATTATAAAATATCAATAATTCGCTCACTTCAGGATGTTGTTCAACAAATTTCGGAACTGAAAAATAATGAGGGATTAAGATCCGGACTAAATGAGTTAAAATTAGTACGAGACAATTTATCTAGAACAACACAAGAATTAAATAACAAAACTAGGGAACTGGAATCAGTAACAAATAATGTAAAAAATTTAGAAAGTACATTAAACAAAAATACATATGAATTAGCAGAAAAAAATAAACAATTGGATTTATTAACCGATACAGTAAATGGGGTGAATACATCTAACCAGAAATTAAAAGCAGAAGTGGAGACATTAAATAGTACAATAAGAGGAACACAAACAGAATTAGATAACAACAAACGTCAGATGGAAACACTTTACACAACTATCGGTACAATGAATGGAGCGTTAACACAACAAATAAATGATATAGACACAATCGCATCCCAATTGAGTGAAGGTGAAGATGCTGGCGAACAATTTAGACAGATTGGTCAAAATATTAATGACATTATAAATATGATAAATCAAAGCAAACCGAATAACAATAATGTTACCGTTGGGGGTAGAAAAACAATGAAAAAAAGAAATGGCAAAAAAAGAAATGCGAAAAAAAGCATGAGAGGTGGTTACGTATATAAGACAAATAAATCATTAGAAAATTCAAGCACGCTAATATCTGGTAGTTCAAAAAGAAGTGTAACCGGCAAATTTAGAAAAAATGTATAAAGATGAATAATTTATTTTTATTTATTTATTTTTATTTATTTTTATTTATTTTTATTTATTCGCAACTATTCGTATTATAGTTTTTGAGTGGGTTTAACATACCGCTTAATCCTGGTAAATGACTGCAATATGGTGGCCATTTACCAGTTATTTGTCTTGCGTATACGCAAATAGGGTTAGAACGCATTTTCATAATATTAAGACGTTCTTTGAATACATTTTTCCATTTTCTTTGTAAAATTCGTAACCAAAATGTTTTTAAAATGGCGACAGCTTCTTTTGTAGGGAGAACAATATATTCTCCTATTTCCGGTTTAATATAGTTGCTATTAGCAATAATATTGTGATAATTGCGAATTGTAGGATGTCGCTCAAAATATCGTAAATTAAAATTGGCCGGATTTGAATATTGATTTTTTAAAAATGCCATAACGTTTGTAATATCATAATCAGTATCGTATTCATCTTCTTCGTCTTCGTCTTCTTCTTCTTCTAAGTTTTTAATAGGATACCCATGACAGTCAAATCTATCATGAATTAGAAAGTGTGTCTCTATGTTTGAAGCGCTGTTATTCGTTTTTCCGTGAATTCCAGGATGATGTAATTCACAAAGTAATAAATTATATTTATTTATTCTAGTTTCTTCTGTCATTCTAGTTTCTTCTGTCATTCTAGTTTCTTCTGTCATTCTAGTTTCCTCTGTCATTCTAGTTTTCACCATTTTAGTATTAAGTTGTTACAATAAATATGATTAATTCATTTATATCAATTTTTTTTTAAAAGAATATATTATATATGAATTTTCCACGCGAGGCATCAAAAATATTAACAAACAAATATTTTTTATATTTTATGGTATTTTTAGCATCTACAAATATTTTAGGATATTTAGTTACAAATAAATTAAATGCTGTTGTATTTTTTGCTTTAGTAAGTTTACTAACATATCATTTTAGCAAAAACTATGCCGTAATTTTATTGGTAGCCCTTATAGCAACAAATTTTTTAATGGCAAACAAAATGATGCGAGAAGGATTAGAAGTCCAAGATAAAGAAGACGCTAAGAACGCTGTTGTAGACCAAGTTAGTTCAACTGATCCTGAATTAGCAGACGCTTTAAACGCTGTGAAAAACGCAAAATCAAATGATGAATTAACAAATACCATACAGGCAACGGCAACCGCAAACGGGATCGATAAAAGTGTTGTAGATATTAACAACCCAAATTTAAATAAAAAAACAGGTGATGCTGAACCTCAAGGGGTTGGTGAAAAGATAAGTGCTAATAAAAAGGGGAATCTTAAAGAGAACCTCGGGCCTCGTTTAGATTACGCTGCTACCATTGAACAATCCTACCAGAACTTAGACGAACTATTGGGAAGTGATTCTATAAAACAACTAACAAATGACACCCAGAAGTTAATGAGTCAGCAACAAAATTTGTTTAATACAATGAACCAAATGGTTCCAGTTTTACAAGGCGCTCAAGATATGTTAAAGGGTTTTGATATTGGTGGACTTACAAATTCTTTAAAGGGGGCTAGTGCTTTAGGGGGTGCGCCAACAATTGGTGGAACAAAATAGAATATTGAGACAAAATAGAAACAAAACAAATAATTAATGTATTATATTTTTATAGCATAATATATTAATGAAAAAGTGTCCTCCTGGAATAATATGTATTGAAAATATTACACTGTTTTTACTTTGTATAATAATTTCAATATTAGTATTTTTTATTTACGCCAATTCGAAACAGAATGTTACTGTGAAGGATCAAAATTATATTAGTGTCGAACAGCGTAGTGAACCGCAAAGATGGTTTATGCCCAGTTGGCCATATAATAATCTACCACAAGATGTATTGCTAAACCCATATTCACCACCTTTAAGAGATGAAAGATATTTTATTCAAGATGTAGCTTATATCCCACCAAATAAAGTTCCAATTAATGTATCAACTAACATAGGCGCGACGCCAACCGATACAGCTTACAGACAAATGGGTATTTTAACACCATTAAACGGGGCATCAAAAGATAATATATTACCCTTAATGGGTAGACCTTTATTCACTTCACGTCAAAAATTTCAATATTACACAATATCAAACCAACACAATAATATAAAGTTACCAATTTCAGTAAAAGGTCGTAGTGGATTGGATGAATATGGTGTAGATGAAGTATTTGACGGGGATACAGTATATGTAGAAGGCTATAATGACGCCTTTAAGGTAACCAAATATGACAATAATACTATAAAGTATTTACCTTATTTATAATTAAGGTGCTTTCCAAAGTTTTTAAGTGAGCCAATTTTTAAGAGAGCCAGTTTTTAAGAGAGCCAATTTTTAAGAGAGCCAGTTTTTAAGAGAGCCAGTTTTTAAGTTAAAACTCTTTCTATTGCGAACAGTATTGACATGTTTCAGAACCTTAACATTTTTTTTAAAATTCTTTCTAGTTTGTTTGTTGTTAGAATTTATCTGTTTTTGTAAACGAACTCTGGTTAAATTCATACTGTATCTTTAGAAAAGGTAAAGTCAAAAAAATATAGAACCAAACAAATATAATTAATGCTAAATAAACTAATAAGAAATATTTAAACTTTAAATAAAAGTTTATATATGTATAATATAAATGAGTTGTCCGAATGCTACAGCACCTATAGATATAAATTTATCAAAAGTATCAGGCAAATGTGATTTTAAATGTAAATATAGTTTTAAATATAATAATAGTGCTTGTGTCGCTACAAATAGAGGCGACTATATATCATTATCGTATGATAAAAGTTCGTCTCCACCTGTTTTATATAATTCAGTCGGTTATGATGTACAAGAAGTAAGGATGTATGCTCCATCTTTACATTCTTACTCAGGGACTAAAACAGATGCTGAACTTGTTATAGTTCATATGTCAAATTCAGGCTCCAGACCTTTGTTAGTTTGTATGCCAATTAAAGCCAATAATTCAAACAGTACTAGCGCGCAATTATTTAATTCAATTATAGAAACATTATCTAATAACGCGCCAGCGGATGGTGAAACAACAACAGTCAATACAGATAATTATAATTTATCGTCTTTTGTCCCACGAAAACCATATTTTTCATATACGGCGACAGAACCGTATCAACCATGTTCCACAATAGTAGACTATGTTGTTTTTACTCCACAAAACACATCATTAGACATCACACAAGAATCATTGGATCTATTTAGAACATTTATGATAGACAATCCATATGATGTAAAAACAGGAACTGAGTTTTTTTATAACGAGAAAGGCTCGGAAGCAGGTATGGGTAGCGGAGAAATTTATATTGACTGTCAGCCGGTAGGTGAGAGCGAAGAAACAGTAAATGTAGTAAAAAATACAAGTACATATGACTTCTCTGTTCAGGACTTTTTAAAAAATCCAATTGTTCAGCTAATTTTAGGATCATTAATGTTTATAATAATTTTATATGTAATTAAATATTTCCTAAATTTTATAAAACCACAAAAAGGCGGTTCTATTGACTCTGTAAATTCAGTTATAAAAGGGGGGTGGAAATAAGAATATATTATTTATAGATATTTGAATAATATATTATTTAATTGTTGTTAACTAAACAGTTACAAAATTAGTATTTAATAAAAAAGATTAAAAATACGGCTGCTAAAATGTATTCACAAATGCCTCTACCAGTGTGTCCATGATTATATGCGAAAAATCCAATCATAAATGAGGAAATAGAGTAAGTTAACACAAAGTTTTTAAAGGAACTTACATTTTTTCTAAAGACAAACAAACCTAAAAACATTAAACTAATTATTCTAAGGAGATCGCCAATAATAGCGATGTGGGAAGATAATTCAGCATATCTTGTTTTATCATTATTATTGATAAATTTAATACTTGAATATGTATCAGACATTATATAATAAATAAAGATAAAAAATATAGATAAAAAATATAGTTTACATTTTTGTTAAAGGACTAGCATCATGTGTATCGTCCAAAACAGGTCTAAATGGTGCCTTTACATAACTACTGTTGAATTTTTGGGTTGTCATGGTTTTAACTACTTCTTGTTCTAATGTATACGGAAATTGATGAGCTGGAGTAAAAGGAGACCATTTTTGCTGATCAGTAGGGTAATACTGTTCCAAAGCAGCTAATCCAGTTTTAGTGGAAGCGCTTCTAATAATTTGGTAAGCGACTAATAATGCTAAAACTCCTAAAATAGGATGAGAATATGCAAATAACATTAGAGCCGATAATACGACAATAATCTTACCAATTGTAGTATCAATTACAGAAGCTACATTATCTGGCATTTTATATCCTAATACTAAATAAATGATAAATAAAAATGATAAAACTAATTGCGGCATATGTCTCTTATTAAATAATTCACTAAAATTGTCCATATATATTATACTTTTAAAAAAAAGTATTATCAGGTGATTTTATAAAATATTTATATAAACAACATAAAACTAATACACTAAATATTGTTAGTTACAATGAATTATAAATCTAATTTTTTTAATAAAACAAATAATAACAAAATTAATGATAATAAAAATACAAATAAAAATACAAAAGATCCCATTATATGGCCACAAAATCTAAATACATATTTGGGTCAAAAAGGTTACACTATTTTGAAAAATGAATTATCGGTAACACAACAAATTAAGTTAAAGGAATTATTAATGGTTAAACCATATGTTCCAGGTTCTCCAGTACAAGTACAAAACACATTTCCAGCTTACCGAGAATCCGACAAGAAGATATATGTCCCGCGATATTTTGGGGAAGAAATCTTAGGTCAGGCCAAGGAAATAAAAATAACTGAAGGAACTGATATAAATTTAGAATTCCAAGGGACTTTGAGAGAAAACCAGGTTCCAGTTATACAAAAATATTTAAACCACGTTAATACTGGCGGAGGAGGACTACTGGAATTACCGTGTGGATTTGGAAAAACGAGTATATCTTTACATATTATCAGTAGGCTAAAAAAGAAAACATTAGTAATAGTTCATAAAGAATTTTTAATGAATCAATGGATTGAAAGAATCCAACAGTTTTTACCTACAGCTAAAATCGGTAAAATACAAGGACAAGTAATAGACATCGATGGTAAAGATATAGTATTGGCTATGTTACAAAGTTTATCAATGAAAGATTACCCAAGTTCATTATTTGACAGTTTTGGATTTACAATTATTGATGAGGTACACCATATTTCTTCAGAAGTGTTTTCTTGTGCTTTATTCAAATTAGTGACAAAATACATGTTAGGTCTTAGTGCAACAATGAATCGTAAAGACGGTACCACAAAAGTATTCAAAATGTTTTTAGGTGAAGTTGTATATAAACAAGAACGTAGCAAAGATGAAGAAGTAATCGTAAGAGGAATTACCTACCAAATAGATGACGCAGAATATAACGAGTTAGAACTAGATTTTAGGGGACAAACTGCCTCATCAAAGATGTTGAGTAAAATATGTACGTATAACCGTCGGTCAGAATTCATATTAAAAGTGTTACAAGATATGATTGCTGAAAATCCCAAACAACAAATAATGGTAATTGCGTCTTATAAAAACATTTTAAATTATTTTTATGAAGCGATTAATTTTCGTAATATCGCCACAGTTGGTTATTATGTTGGTGGAATGAAAGAAGCCGCTCTAAAAAATTCTGAAACAAAACAAATTGTATTAGCTACTTTCAGTATGGCTGCAGAAGGGCTGGACATTAAATCATTGACAACTTTATTTATGGTGACACCTATGACCAATATTGAACAATCGGTTGGAAGAATTTTACGTCAAAAACACGAATTTGCCGCAGTAGTTGTAGATCTAATTGATACGCATGATAATTTTCAAAGACAATGGTCAAAAAGAAAGGCATTTTATAAAAAACAAAATTATAAAATAATTCAAACAAATAGCACCATTTATCAGCCAGATGTAACAAAATGGAAAACAATATATGAACCGACATTATGTACAACTGCGATAACAAATGAAATAAGTGATTCTTCAGAAGAAGAAATATATGAGGAAGAAATTGTCAATGAATCTAATGAAAAAGTTAAACCTAAAGGAGGAGTGTGTCTGTTAAAGATGAAAAAATAAATTTAAAACCAGCCTCTGCTAGGAAATCCGGAACCAGCACCAGTTTTACCCCAAGCATTTTTAGCGGTGTGATCTAAGTTGTCGTTTTCTGCCGCATTTAATGATTTGATAGGAGGATTAGCTAAAGCACTGCTACCTGCTGACAATAAACCACCAACGCTATAATTATTGCTAAGCATTTTGTTGCTGTTAAACTGAGTATAACCGGCAGGATAATTTGGTGCGACAGCAGCACCACCTCTCATACGACGTCTTCTAGTACGTCTCACATTACGTCTTGAAATATTATGTAGTATACGCGATTTGACACGTCTTCGAATACTTTTTTTATTACCTCTCATCTTATATTTATTGGATATTTTATTTATTTTTCTTCTATTGATTTTTTTACCACCTTTTTGATAAATACTCGCAGCCGATTGAACATTACTCCCTGGAGCTGGTAATGTATGTATGCCTTTTGGAATAATAGTATTTGAAAAATTTTGTAAATGTGAATCGTCAACATTTACCAATGATGGATTAATGTTTTCTAAAGGGGGTCCATCATTACGAATGTTATAAAAAGACATTTTATATAATATAACTATATTTTTATTCTTAAATTTTACTTAGCATAGCATTTTGATCCGCTAGACTAATAGGAACCCATTTTTTAAATTTATGATTATATTCACAATTCATTTTAAATGACCTATCCAAGTATACATATTTATCTACTCTTGAATCTTCAAATTCATCCTCATCGTCGCTTTCTTCTAACGCATCTAAATTGTCATTTTCTTTTATATTTCTAAATAACTTATTCATTAATACACTTGTTTTATAATCAGGTATAAATGCTACATCATGACATGCTTCTTTTCCGTCGGAAAACGCAAACAAATTGTAAATATCTGGTTCAATATCAGCAGTAATTTTGAAAACCCCTTTTAAAGTAGTATTTGTATTGTTATTTGTAGTACTTCTCGGCTTATAATATTTTACGAATAAGATCTTTTTCGAGCTATTTTTTTCAAAAAATCGAAATTTTATTTGACAAATTTTATATGGCAATGCTTCTATATTTTTTAACATAGAAGTAAAATCTGTCGTCATTAAAGGTAAGCCAAAAATAATATGTTTATTATTTGGTTGATGTAATAATAATTCTCTTAATAAATCTAATTTTTCAGAATATAATCGACCCATACAATTTTTACCCTTACAATAATAGAGATCTTCAATACAAAAACAATTTATATTATTGTATTTGAACATCGTTCCATAAAATACTGTACCGAATGCTAATTTATCATCAAACGTGGTTAAAAGTACATTTATGTTTTTAATTTTATTATCAATCAATTCTAATAAGAAACACACATTATCCTCCTTATAACTAGTAAACCAGGCATAACATTTTTTGCCTTCTGGTATTGCTAATAGTATATCAGCATTATGAACTTTATTATGTGTCATATTTTCATAAGAAAGTTCAAATTTTGGAAAATCCTGTAAAATAAAATTTTTTTCTTGCTCCGTAAAATGCATTGTATATATTTTATATATCTATATCTTTAAGCAGTTTTATTTTTATTTTTATTTTTATTTAAAAATTAGAAAAACTATTGGATGAATCAAACCCTATTACATCATTGTCATTGTCATTGTTATTATTTAATTGTTTTTTTAAAAATGATTTTAATTCATCCTTCATAGCATTCTTTCCTACATTTATACCTTTTATATCATTTATATCATTTATAGCATTTATAGCATTTATACCATTATCATTTTTATCATTTGTTTTTGGTAACAAATCTATTGACGTATATGACTGTCCACTTGAATTATGTGAAATCGTATCATATATATTTTGATATTTTTGATTGGATGTATTTATTAAATCTTTTATTTTTGGAATAGTTAATGTTGATTTAAAGAATATTATCAAATGATTAACTAAATAAATAAATATTATAGAAATTATAGAAATTTGAATTATCCAAGTAAACATAATATAATTAAATATATTTTTAATTACAGCTTAACGACGCTATTTTATTAATTGTCTACTACTCTCACCTTTACTAGATACTTACGTGGATTAATCGTAGCACTATCATTTACAAATGTTTGGGTTGATGATGGAGTTATTGTTATGTTCCATGCTATGTAGTCACCTGCTTGTATTGGTACACTGATCCATTCGTTATTACCTATTGATAATGTATTTAAACGCTCTATATCATTTTTTAGAATTTGCATTAAAATGGAACGTGATGGATTATTTATTGAAATTGTATCATCTAATGTACCTAAAGTATGTAAAACATTAAACCGTTTATATAGCTCGCCACTTGCCAGTATACCACTAGTTTTATTTGCTATATTTTCAATAACATCGTTGCTATTGTCAAACAAGGTATATAATCTCCAATTTGAAAATAATTCATTAGATATATATTTTATATAATCATATTTAATACTGTTTGTATGTATTACGTTGTTTTCACTATCTATAAATGTAGTATCTTCGGTTGTTTCAGAGATAGAACCTGATATAACTATTGCGTTTGCCGGATCATTCGCTATTGTCCAACCAGTCGGTCTTACAAATTTAAATTGTGTATTATCCGAACCATTTGCCGATGGTTTAAATTTAAACATAGAACTGATAACCGAATAAGACACATCTATTAACGCAATAGCATCTCCAGTTAAAGGAATTGTATCCGCTCCTACAATTGTCGCATCAATTGATTCAGTGTTCGTTTCAAAACTGTCTAGGTAAAATGTTTGTATAACACTTATACCAGCATCACTTAATTCTTGAAGAGTAAACACCTGTTTCAATTTATTAAAACTAAACTCCATTTTCAGTTCATTAAGAGTATAATTATTTTTTAATTCACTAAGTGTAAACACGTATTTCAACACCCTAAGAGTATAATTAGCGGTTTTCAATTCAGTTAACGTAAACCCAGCAATCTTTAAATCAGCAGCACTAAAACCATCTGATTTCAGTTTAGTAGCGTCATTACCCGATTTTTTTAGATGAGAAGCTTCTATTTGAGAATCAGTGAAACCGACGTCTTTTAATGCCTCATCTGTATAAAGATTTATTAATTCATAAAGACCAAATCCAACATTTTTTAATTGAACAAGATTAAATCCAATATTTTTCAATTGGTTAAGATCAAATTCTGATTTTAACTCAGTGAGATTAAACACATTTTTTAATTCACCAAGATTAAATGCTGTTTTTAATTGGGCAAGACTAAATTCAGGTTTTAATAGGGCAAGACTAAATTCAGGTTTTAATAGGAGAGGAGTAAATTCCGTTTTTAATTGGGCAAGACTAAATTCAGATTTCAATTGAGCAAGAGTATATTCACTTTTTAATTGGGCAAGCGTAAATGTACCTTTCAACTGTGAAATATTAAATTTAGCCGTTAACTCTTTAAGAGAAAAAGCGGTTTTTAATTGAACAACATTAAATACTGTTTTTAATTCATCTAGTGTAAACCCAGCAACCCTTAAATCAGCCGCATCAAATCCTGAATCTTTTAATGTAGAGACACCAACGTTATTTTGTTTTAAGCGACACGCTGTTAATTGCTGTTCGGTAAATCCAACTAGTTTTAATTCGTCATCATTAAAAACAGATATTAATTCTGTAAGAGTGAATTCAGATTTTAACTGAGTAAGAGTAAACTGAGGTTTTAACTCACTAAGGGAAAAAGCCAATTTCAAATCATCTAATTCAAAAACTAATAATTCTGTTAGACTATATCCAGCAACACGTAAATCATAAGCACTAAAACCATCATTTTTCATCGTTATAGCAGCAGTATTAATCTGTTTAAAAGAATACGCGGTTATTTGCGTATCTGTAAAACCAACGGCGATTAATGCTCCATCCGGAAAATTAGCAGATTTTAATTGAGTAAGCGTAAATCCAACATCTGTTAATTCATCTAGAGTATAGTGGTTTTTTAGTTCATTAACAGTAAACCCTGCATTTTTTAGTTCAATGAGTATAAACCCAGCAACCTTTAAATCAGAGGCAGTATAATTGTCTTCTTTCAATTCATCAGCTGTAACATTGTTTTGCCTTGCACGACAAGCAAAAATTTGAGCATCTGTAAATCCAGCATCTTTTAACTCTGAGTCTCCAAAATTAACAGACATTAATCGAGTAAGACTGAATTCATTTTTTAATTCAATAAGACTAAATATTCCTTTTAAGTCAATAAGGAAAAAAGCAAATTTTAATTCAGTTAATGTATATCCACCAACCATTAAATCGGAAACACTAAAACCATTTGTTTTCATTATAACGGCTGCTGTGTTTAGTTGTTTTAAACGGTAAGCCTCTAGTTGAGAATCTGTAAATCCAACGCCTTTTAATAGTTCATTTGAAAAATTGGCAGTTTTTAATTGAGTAAGGGTGAATTCAGTTTTTAATTGAGCAAGAGTAAAATCATTTTTTAAATCGTTAAGATTAACAGTGACTTTTAGTTCACCTAGCGTAAACCCAGCAACCTTTAAAACGGAAACACTAAATTCATCTATTAAATCGGCGACTGTAGAACCTTCTTGTTTTAGATTATAAGCACGTATTTGATCATCTGTAAATACACCCTCTAATTCTTCATCTGTAAAAGCGGTCATTAATTGAGGAAGGGTAAGTCCATTGTTTTTCAATTCAGTAGCACTAAATTCACCACCTTTTAAATCAGTAGGTGTAAATCCAGCATCTATTATTTCAGGAAGGGTATAGTCAGCATCAATTAATTCGGTAACATCATAACCACCCTTAGTAACTATAATACTAACGGTAGATGGTGGCAAGTCTTTTAGGTTAGAATTATAATCTAAATTCAGTAATTCTAAATTTTTTAGATTTCCGATAGTGTAAGGTATAGATGTTAAAAAATTACCCTCTAAATATAATTCTACTAACTTATTTAAATTGCCGATGCTATCAGGTAAGTTTGTTATACCAGTATAATTTAATTTTAGGTATTTTAAATTTACTAAATTAGCAATGTACTCCGACAAACTATTTATTTGTTCCCCTGTTAAATCTAATGTTTCTACTGTTAAATTTAATGGTGAATTGAGTTGTTTCCATGCATTATATTCTATAATTGACCAAATGTTTTTGTTTAAATTAGCCATATATGTATATATATATGTATATATAATTTAATATATATTAACACCTAACATATATGGATATAATTTATATTAAATTAAAATTTCAAAATTGTGAGAATTTATAATTTTGAAATTTAAGATATAATTATGGTTTTTGAAATGCTAATATGGGTTGGGTGTTTCTCTTTTTATAGACCAGGAATAAAAATAATTTTGGAAGGCCAATTTAGCAAGCTTTCCGGAGGATTGTCTGAAATACCAGTTGATTTAATTTTTATTTGAAGAGGTTTATCATTTCTTTGAACCCCACTAAATCTTAATTCAGACGCAGTAAACCCAGCAGTTTTCAGTTCGGAAGCACTAATATTACTTTCTGTTAGTTGAGAAAGGTTAAACCCAGCATTTATTAGTTCAGTAACAGTAGTAGTAGTAAAAGTTGAAGTTTTTAATTCAGAAACAGAAAATCCAGCTAATCTTAAATCGGGAATAGAAGTATATCCACCTACTTTTGTTTCGGAAACAGTAAATCCAGCATCTTTTAATTCAAATAAAGTAAAATCAGCGTCTTTTAATTCAGAAATGGTAAAACCGGCAATCCTTAAATCAAGCGCAGAAACCAATGGACCTTTTAAATCATCAGCAGTAGAACCATTAATTTTAGCAGTAGCAAGAGCGATTTCCTTTTGAGTAAATCCAGCACTAATCAATTGAGTATTATCATTAAAGCCAGCTGCTTTTATTTGCGGTATATTGTAACCACCAACACGTAATTCCTGAGATGAATAACCACCAACACGTAATTCATCAGATGTAAAATTGGTGATTCTTAAATCAAATGCAGGAGTTTGTTCTAATTTCGAATCAGCAACACTTAATTCTCTTTGGGTAAAAGTTGTCAACAATTCTGGTTCTAAAAAGTTAGCAGTTTTTATTTGAGGTATATTGTATCCTGCGTCTTTTAATTCGGGAGCACTATAACCATCGGTTTTTAATTGAGAAGGTAAAAATCCAACGTCTCTTAATTGAGACAGAGTAAATCCGGAATCTACCAACTCAACAGATCCAAACCCAGCTACTTTTAATTCAGGTAGTTCAAAACCACCTGTCTTTAATTGATCAAGTGGAATTTGAGCATCTTTTAATTGTTTCGCAGTATATTCATCGACTTCTCTTAATCGAGTAACAGTATAGTCTTTTTCTACTAATTGCTTAATAGTAAACAAATTATTTGCCGTTAATTGTTGAGCAGTAAAATTACCGGCTATTAATTCAGTAAGAGTAAATCCACCATCGGATAATTCTTTGGCAGTATACCCTTCATCCTTTAATTCTTCGGCACTTCCGTCTTCTACTAATGTGGTAGACGTATAACCGGCGTCTCTTAAATCACCCATATCAGTATACCCAGCTAGTCTAAATTCAGAGGCATTAAATCCAGCTGATACTACGTTACGAAGAGTAAACCCACCTTCGATTAATACCGTAATACCAAACCCTGAATCCTTAAATTGTTTCGCATCATAATTATCTTTTTCCCTTAGGTCTTTAATTGTATATCCTTCTCTTACCAAATCATTGAGATTAAATAAATTATCGGCGGTTAATTGTTGAGCAGTAAAATTACCTTCTATTAATTTTGCAAGACTTATTTGTGCTGCTTTTAGAGTAGCCACAGAATAACGATCAGTTTCTCTTAATCGTGAAACAGCATATCCTGCGTTTACTAGTTCCAAAAGATTAAACAAATTAGTTGCTATTAATTGAGGAGCAGTAAAATTACCTTCGATTAATTGTTCAAGAGTAAATTTACCATCAGTAAACAGTTGAGTCGCTGTATAATTTGGTCTCAATTGATCAGCAGTAAATCCACCGAGTCTTAAATTCTCAAGTGTAAAACCTGCATAAAACAAATCAGAAATAGTGTAAGTTGACTCTTTTATATTTGTATTTGTAAGTGTACCGTTCACCTTAGCAGCAGCAGCGTCAATTTCTTTTTGTGTGAAACCCCCATTAGACAATTGTTCTGTAGTTATAAATCCTGCTACAACAAACTCAGGAATATTATATTTACCTTCTTTTATTTGTAACGTGGTATAACCACCAGCAAGTAATTCAGTCACAGTGTAACCATTAATTCTTAGGTCTTTAGCAGTTGTATTAGCTGTTTTAGCTGCGGCTGCCTCAAATTCTTTCGTAGTAAATACTCCTGGTGCCGATAAATCATCTTCTGAATATGGTACCTCTCTTAAAACTGGTATACTGTAACCTGAGGATTTCATTTCTGAAGCAGTGAAACCACCTTCTTTTAATTCATCAAGTTCATACAAATCATCTGTGTTTAGTTCTTTGGCAGTATACCCACCTGCTTTTAATTCAGAAAGTATAAATCCATCATCTTTTAATTGTGAAGCACTATATGTTCCTGCTCTAAAATCAGAAACAATAAAACCAGCATAAAACAATTCAGAAATAGAGTAAATCGAAACTTTCATATTTGTATTCGTAAGTATACCCTCCACCTTAGCAGCAGCAGCAGCAAGTTCTCTTTGGGTGAAAACCACATTAGACAATTGTTCTGTACTTGTAAAACCTGCTAGAATAAACTCAGGTATATTATATTTACCTTCTTTTATTTGTAACGTGGTATAACCACCAGCAAGTAATTCAGTCACTGTGTAATCATTAATTCTTAAGATATAAGCAGTTGTTAAAGCTGTTTTAGCTGCGGCTGCCTCAAATTCTTTCGTAGTAAATGCTCCTGGTGCCGATAATAGAGCATCTGAATATGGTACCTCTCTTAAAACCGGTATACTGTAACCAGATGATTTCATTTCTGAAGCTGTGAAACCACCTTCTTTTAATTTATCCAGTGAATACAAATTATCTTTATTTAGTTCTTTGACAGTATACCCACCTTCTTTTAGTTCAGAAAGTATAAATCCATCATCTTTTAATTCCGAAGCACTATATCTTCCTTCTCTAAAATCAGAAACAATAAAACCAGCTGATATTAATTCAGTAATAGTGTACATTAAAGTTGACTCTTTCATATTTTGATTCGTAAGTGTACCGTTCCCCTTAGCAGCAGCCGCATCAAGCTCTCTTTGAGAGAAAACTAAATCTAATAATTGTTGATCGGTTGAGAAACCATTTGCTTTTAAGTAAGGTATATTATAACCACCTTTCTTTATTTCGAAAGATGTATAACCACCAGCAAGTAATTCAGTCACAGTATAAGCACTAACTCTTAGGTCTTTAGCACTTGTTAAAGC
>Ga0247722_10000517_pt1 | contig 23580 bp, 29 predicted proteins | sample MSEWelMarce3H_FC_FD_189094 | JGI IMG/M metagenome (GOLD analysis project Ga0247722, IMG submission 189094) | Subsurface sediment microbial communities from gas well in West Virginia, United States - MSEEL Well Study Marcellus 3H_FC | ecosystem: Environmental > Terrestrial > Deep subsurface >... | reverse complement strand
TAGAACTTGTTAACGATGTGTTAGTGCGCTTGCGTGAAAGCACAGTATCTACTGTTGGCGAAACAACCTATTCTTCTTTGATTGGCAAGTTTGTCAATGATGCAAAGCGTCAGATTGAGGATTCCTACACTTGGAATGCCTTGGCTCAGACAGTTACTATCACCACAAGTTCTGGCGTAAGTTCTTATGCTTTGACAGGTGCTGGTCAGAAGTTTCGTGTTACTGATGCCATCAATACAACTAGCGTCATTACCCTAGATAACACCACTGTTGCGGATATGAACCGCAAGCTCAACTTTGGTACACCTTCACAGTCTATTCCTAGCGAGTTTTGCTACAACGGGGTAGATGGTAATGGCGACACAAAGGTTGACTTATTTCCCGTCCCTAATGGCGTGTATACATTGTTGTTTGACCTAATCATCCCACAGGCTAATCTGTCGGCTGATGGCACTTCAGTCAAGGTTTTGGACTACTTGGTGACTCAAAGTGCCTATGCTCGTGCTTTGATTGAGCGTGGTGAAGATGGTGGAACAAACTCTACTGAGGCTTATGCTCTGTTTAGAGGGATGCTCTCTGACGCTATTGCGATGGAAAGCACTCGTTATCCTGAAGACAACTTTGTGGCGGTCTAATGGCAGGACAACTACAAAGTTACAGTCTCTCAGCACCAGGCTTTTATGGCCTGAATACTGAAGATTCTCCCCTTGATTTAGGGGCGGGATTTGCTTTGGTTGCAACCAATTGCATCTTGGATCAGTATGGTCGTATTGGCGCTAGAAAAGGTTGGTCAAGAGTTAACTCCTCCTCTGGTGCTTTGGGTGCTAACGATGTTGGTGTTATCCATGAGTTAGTCCAGACTGACGGGACTCTTACAGTTCTGTTTGCTGGCAACAACAAAATATTCAAACTTGGCACTTCTAATGCGGTGACTGAATTGACCTATGGTGGTGGCGGTACTGCTCCTACTATTACGGCATCTAACTGGCAAACTGCATCCTTAAATGGGATTGCATATTTCTTCCAAACTGGTCACGATCCACTTATTTATGACCCCGCCATAAGTACAACTACTTATCGCAGAATATCTGAGAAGTCTGGTTATGTAGCTACTGTTCCACAAGCTAACATTGCTATTTCAGCATTTGGTCGCTTGTGGGTGGCTAATACTGCTACTGATAAAACAACAATTACCTTCTCTGATCTGATTGCAGGTCATGTATGGGGGGGTGGTACTTCAGGCTCATTAGATGTCTCCCGTGTATGGCCTAATGGTGCAGATGAGGTAATGGGCTTGGCAGCTCACAATGATTTCTTGTTTATCTTTGGTAAACGACAGATTCTTGTCTATTCTGGTGCTTCTACACCCGCATCTCTTGTTTTGAGCGACACAGTAGGCTCTATTGGTTGCATAGCAAGGGATACCATACAAAGTATTGGTACTGATGTTGTTTTCCTGTCAGACTCAGGTGTTCGTTCATTGATGAGGACAATTCAAGAGAAGTCTGCTCCTTTGCGAGACCTATCTAAAAATGTTCGTTTTGACCTTTCATCTTCGTTAGCAAGCGAAACATTGGCTAATCTAAAGTCTGTTTACTCAGAAAAAGAAGCCTTTTATCTGCTTGTTTTACCCGCATCTTTCCAAGTTTACTGCTTCGATACCAAGCAAACATTGCAAGATGGTGCTTCTCGTGTAACCAAATGGGACTCTATTGCCCCAACTGCTTTACGTTCTTTGCGTAATGGCGACTTGTATATTGGCAAAAATGGGTATATCGGTAAGTATGGAACTTATCTTGATGACACAGTAACGTACCGATTTGCGTACTACACAAACAATGCTGACTTGGGAAACCCTAATCAGATTTCTATTCTGAAGAACATTACAGCAATTGTGATCGGTGGCTCTGACCAGTTCTTAACTATCAATTGGGGCTTTGACTATTCTGGCGCTTATCGAGCCGAGAACGTCTATATTCCTTCACAGACAAGTTATGAGTACGGCACTGCTGAATACAACATTGCTGAATACACAAGTGGTGTGCCAATTAAGACGTTAACAGCAAATGCTTCTGGTGCGGGAAAGATTGTCCAGACAGGGTATGAAACAACCATTAAAGGTGTTTCTTTTTCATTGCAAAAGATTGAAATTCAAGCCAAAGATGGCAAAATGGGCTAAGGAGAAATATCTTGAGTAACTATACAAAAACCACCAATTTCGCTAGTAAAGACAATTTGTCTCCTGGCAATCCTTTAAAGATTGTCAAAGGTGCTGAGATTGATACAGAGTTCAATAACATTCAGACTGCTGTTGGAACTAAAACAGACAATGCTTCTGCCAATATTACTGGTGGCTCAATTACTGGCATCACAGACTTAGCGGTTGCTGATGGTGGTACTGGTGCTTCTACGGCTACTGCTGCTCTGAATAATCTCTTGCCTAGCCAAACAGGTAACGCAAACAAGTATCTCCAAACTGATGGCACAAATGCCACATGGGATGCAGTAAGCCTTTCTACTGCCGACATTACAGGCACTTTGCCCGTTGCAAATGGTGGTACTGGCGTAACTTCATCAACAGGTACAGGTTCTGTTGTTCTGTCAAACAGTCCTACTTTGGTGACTCCTGCATTAGGAACTCCTGCTTCTGGTACGGCAACTAACCTAACTGGTTTGCCGATCTCAACTGGTGTAAGCGGTTTGGGTACTGGTGTAGCTACTTTCTTGGGTACTCCATCATCTGCCAATCTAGCTTCTGCCGTTACTGATGAAACTGGTTCAGGTGCTTTGGTGTTTGCCAATAGCCCAACTTTGGTTACTCCTGCTCTGGGAACGCCATCTGCTTTGGTTGGCACAAACATCACAGGCACTGCCTCTGGTTTGACAGCAGGTAGTGTCACAACTAACGCTAACCTTACTGGTGCAGTCACTTCTGTTGGCAATGCAACATCTTTGGGTTCATTTAGTTCCTCCAATCTTGCGGGTGCTTTGACAGATGAAACAGGTTCAGGATCAGCAGTATTTGCTACTTCACCTACATTGGTGACTCCTATCCTTGGAACACCTACTAGCGCAACTTTAACGAACGCTACAGGGCTTCCAATCTCTACTGGTGTGTCAGGTCTAGGAACTGGCGTAGCAACGGCTCTAGCGGTCAATACAGGCTCTTCTGGTGCGGTTGTTGTCAATGGTGGTGCTTTGGGTACTCCTTCAGGCGGTACTGCAACCAACTTAACTGGTTTGCCTCTGTCTACTGGTGTAACAGGAACTCTCCCTGTCGCCAATGGTGGTACAGGACAGACAAGCTACACAGATGGTCAACTGTTAATTGGTAATAGCACAGGAAACACGCTAACCAAAGCAACATTGACTGCGGGTACAAACATCACAATTACCAATGCTGCGGGTGCGATTACGATTGCTGCTTCTGGTGGCGGTGGATCAGGCGATGTTGTTGGCCCTGCATCTTCTACAGACAATGCTTTAGCCCGTTTTGACACAACCACAGGTAAGTTGCTTCAGAACTCTGTTGGCATCTTGAGTGATACAGGAGCTATTTCTGGTTTGACAGACATCTCTGCTTCAGGCTCTGTAACCCTCTCAGGAGGCACAGCCAACGGAGTAACCTATCTCAATGGTTCAAAGGTTCTGACAAGTGGCTCTGCGCTTACTTTTGATGGGACAGATTTGAAATTTGCTTCTGGGTCTGGTTTGTTTACAAATACATCAGATGGAAGTGATACTGGAACATTAGCAATTGGTGGTGGCGGTGCAAATTCAAGCGCCCGTGGTGGTGTTATTGAGTTTTATGGAAATGAAAACGCATCTGCTGGTGTTGTTGACATAACAAGCGGAAATGTAGCAAATAGTTATGTTCGTATCCAAGGGCGGTCATCTACCAGTTATGTTCGTTTTGATATAAATGCTTCAGAACAAATGCGCCTCAACTCAACAGGGTTGGGTATTGGTACAAGCACTATTGGTACAAAATTAGTTGTTGCTGGTACTGGTCAATTATTAGTTGGTACTGCATACAACGTTGGTGATATTACTAATTCTGCCCAATCACTTGGAGTCAGAATAGGTTATGACACATCTGCTGGTGGCGTAATTGCATCTTCTGGTGTAAGTAAACCAATAGCATTTTGGCAATATCAAGGTGCTAATTATGCGGAATCCGCTAGGTTTGACTCTAGCGGTAACTTGCTAGTGAATACTACTAGTGCTGCCGCAAAAATCTATGCTGTTGGTGGCGCTTCTCAACAAGCAATTAGAGGTGACCAATCAAACGCAGGTGTTGCCGCTATTTACGGCACAAGTTCTGTTAATGGCTCAACAGGTTATTGTGCTTATTTCACAAACTCTGGTTCTAGCACAGGTCTTTACATTTCCAACACAGCGGCTTGGCAGTCAACTTCTGACGCAAGATTAAAAACTGATGTTAAAGATTTGGATTCAACTGCCAAACTGTTGCAACTGCGTCCTGTTGATTACCTTTGGAAATCTCAAGAAACATCTGACGAGCCAACAAAACGAAATTTAGGTTTTATTGCTCAAGAAGTTCAAGAAGTATTCCCAGAACTTGTTGGCGTATCTCCTGACGGAATGTTCAGCGTGGAATACACAGGATTGATTGCACCACTTGTCAAAGCCATTCAAGAACAACAAGCAATCATTGAATCCCTCAAGGCACGTTTGGATGCCGCTAATCTTTAAGGACTAACATGACTACACAATGGAAAATTACTCAAACTGACTATCAAACTTCTGATGGTTTCATTTCCTGTGCGCACTGGACTGCAACTGCGGTTGATGGGGACTACACGGCTTCCATCTACTCCACAGCATCTTGGCAAGCAGGAACACCGACAATCCCCTATGCCTCAGTTACTGAAGCAGAGGTTTTAAATTGGGTTTGGGAATCGGTTGATAAACAAGCTACAGAAGATGCTCTGGCTGCTCAGATTGCTTTGCAGAAAGCACCAGTAACGGCTTCTGGAACACCTTGGGGTCAAGCATGAAGCTAGAACTAGACGTTAACGAGATTAACTTTGTATTGCAGACTCTTGGTGAATTGCCAAGCAAGTCAGGCGTTTGGCCTCTGATTCTTAAAATCAAAGAACAGGCTGAAGCGCAAGTTCCTAAAGAAGCGGAGTAAACATCATGGCAATAACAAGTCGACAAATTATAGATTTCTTGCTTGCTAATCCAGGCATGAGTGATGCCGACATTGTTGCGGCTATGGAAACTTACAAGATTTCTCCTGCTCAAATGGCTGAAGCTGTTGGGCTGAAAGAGGGTGAAGTTGCGGCTCGTGCTGCGGCAGTTATTCCTAATGGACAGACTGTTACCCTTGGCGATACTGTTGTTCAGCCTGTTTACCAAGTAAGTGGTTCTGGAATGGATCAACAGGTTGGTGGTATTGAGAATGTTATTACCTACAAAGCTACTGATAACAGGGCTGGTGGAGCGTATACCCAATACACACCTACTGGTCAAGTAGAGCAAACTGGCACTCAACAAGAAGTTAAAAGTGGTCTAAAAGAGTTTGCATTGGGTGCAGGTTTACTCTTTGGTTTGCCAACCTTATTAAATGCGGGTGCAGTTGGCGCACCTGCAATAGGTAATGGTGCTTTCTTAGGTGAGGGCGTTGCTTCGGGAGTACCTGCATTTGATGCGGCTTTTACATCAGCGGGTGGAGTATTTAATCCTGCCTTTGGTTTACCTGTTGGTAATGGCGCATTCTTGGGTGAAGGTGTCCCAACTGGAATACCAGCATCTGACGCGGCTTTGGCTAACGCTACTGTTGGTTCAACTGGTTCAACAGGTTTGTTGACAGGAGCTACCACAGGAGCTACTACAGGTGCAACTACTGCTGCTACGACAGGGGCAACGACAGGAGCAACTACTGCCGCCACAACTGCGGCTACAACTGGTGCAACCACAGCGGCTACAACTGCCGCTACTACTGCGGCTACTGCTGCAGCTACAGGTCTTACAACAACTCAAGTAGCTGACTTAGTTAAAACAGGCTTAACAACTGCTCAAATTGCTCAATTGTTTTCAGCAGGAGCAACAACTGCGTCAGGTCTTTTGCAACAACAGACTTCTAAAGAAGCGGCTGACAAAGCAAGGGCGATGATTGATACTGAGACTGCTGCGGCTAAAGCGGCTGCTCAGTTTAGACCTATTGGAATGACCACTCGGTTTGGCTCATCTCAGTTTGTGGTCGATCCAGTAACAGGTCGATTAACAAGCGCAGGATATACGCTAAGTCCTGAAGCTAAAGCGGCTCAAGATAGGTTTGTCAAACTAGCTGAAACTGGTATTCAACAAGCAGAAGGCGCTCAGAAAGCCTTTGAGCCACTACAAACAGGCGCTCAGAGTTTGTTTAAACTTGGTCAAGGCTATCTTGCTGAAAAGCCTGAAACTGTTGCTCAGAACTATCTCAATCAACAGATGGCTTTGTTAAAGCCTGGTCGTGAGTTGGAACTAGCTAATCTGCAAAACAAATTGCAACAACAAGGTCGTGGCGGTTTATCTGTTGCTCAAGGTGGTGCTTTGGGTGCTACTACTCCTGAACTACAGGCATTGTTTAACGCTCGTGCGCAACAAGAAGCTCAATTGGCGGCTAATGCTCAACAGGCAGGTCAACAACAGGTCGCTTTCGGTGCGGGATTGCTTGGTACTGGCGCACAAACTATGGGTCAGTACTATGCGGGTCAGCAAGGGGCTTATGCTCCTTATACGACTGCTATGGGGCAGATTACAGGTCTTGAGGCTTTGGGACAACAACCTTTCACAATGAGTACAGGTCTTGGACAACAAGTATCTCAAGCAGGTGCTAATGTTGGTCAATTAGGGCTTCGTGGTGCTGAACAAAGTGTTGCCTTGGCAACTGGTAGAGCTGCAACAACTAATCCTTATGCCACATTATTAGGTGGTGTTGGCTCTTCTGATGCCTTTAGTCAGGCAGTTGGTGGATTGTTTGGTACAACAACACCAGTAAACGCATTAGATTTTGGTGCGTATGGAACAGGCGATGCTGGTTTTCAGAAAATGCTTGCTGACATTTACGGATAAGGAAACATCATGGCAGAAAATATCGTAGCGGGTTTGTTTGGACTAACCCCACAAATGTATGGTGAGCAACAACGTAGAAGTGCTTTGCAAGAAGGTATTACCCTTGCCCAACTAGACCCTGCTTCTCGTGGTGCAGCAATGACCTATGCGGGTGCTAGAGGTCTTGGTAATGCTATTGGTGGTGCTTTTGGTGTAGAAGACCCACAACTTCAGCGCATTACTCAACGTCAGCAATTGCTTGGCATGATTGACCCAAGCAATCCGGACTCATACATTCAAGCTGCTCAAATGGCATTGCAAAGTGGTGATGCAGAGGCTGCTTATGCTTTGCGTGAGCAAGGTACGCAAGCTCGTATGCAAGCCATGAAGAATGAGGATTATTTGGCTCAACGTGGTCAAAGAATGCAAGCTCAAGGACTTGATGCTCTTGCTCAAAACTTAGTAACACAACTGAAAAACCCAGATGGTAGCGTCAATGAAGAGGTGAAGAATAGACTGTTGTCATTCCCACAAGGACAGGCGGCAATCTCTCAGTTGGCTAAAGTTATTCCTGATCTCCGCAGGATTGGTGCAATGGGTGTTCCAGAAGACAATCCATTCAAGGTGTTTATTGACGATGAAACCATCCCAAAGAATGTTAAAACACTTGCAACACAATATTCAACAAGTCTTACCAAAGGTATTCTTGATCCCGAAAAAGCTGATGTTAAAGTAAAAGAGTTGAGCGAAATGACTCAACGAATCAATCAATTTGAGCAAAATCAAGCTACGATTAAAACTCAACAAGAACAATTGAATGCTTTTAAATCACAAGGATTGGCAAATACTCAGCAGTCATTGGCTATTCAAAATGCCCAATTAAGGTTGCAAGAGCAGAATAATCAGTTCCAACAACAAATGAAGTTGGATAAGGCAAAACGTGATGAAGAAATTGCTAGAACTAAGCCATTGCCAAGTTATCTTGCAAAAGATGAAGAAGCAGATTATGGGACTGCAACTGCTGCAACAAATTTAGCATCTGATGCTAACAACTTCATCAATAGAATCAAGTCTGGCGAGATCAAGTTTGGTTTAAAAGATAGAGCAAGTATCAGAGCAAGGCAATTAGTTGGATCAAATGATCCTGATGTTCTTGCAAGGGAAGATTATGATAAGTTCTTGAAGGTATTGACCAATGAGAGTTTGCGTTTAAACAAAGGAACACAAACCGAAGGTGATGCGGTAAGGGCGGCAAAAGAACTTGAAAGTTCAGAGTCCCCTCAAGCGGCAGCAGCGGCAATGAGACGTTTGGTTGACATCAATGTACGTCGTACTCAGAACGCTGCTGATGATGTATTAAGACGTAGAAAGAATGCTAATTTCCCTGAACCAGAACGTGCAATTGAAGTTCCTAAATTTGATGTTCAAATTATTGACAATGCTGACTATCAAAGGTTTCTGAAGAACCCCAAGTTCCCATCGGGAACAGTATTCGTTGACCCCGAAGGACAAAGAAGGACAAAACCATAATGGCTGATTACAAAGATGCACCCATTGCTGACCAACCACAGGCATTTAAATCAGTCCTTGGTTCGCCTGTAGAGTACTCAGGTTTAGCCGAGACTGCTAGGTCTGTTGGTCAAGGCTTGACCTTTGGAACGCTTGATGAAATTGAGGCGGCACTTAGAACTGGCTCGATTAGTGGGCCAGAGTATGAGCGTCAACGCAACATTTTGCGTGAACAACAAAAACAGTTCGGCATGGATATGCCAATTGTTAAAACAAGTGCAGAAATTGGTGGCAGTTTAATTGCTCCTCTAGGCATTGCTAGACAAGTTGCAAAACTTGCCCCTGCCACTCAAGCATTGATTACAGGCCAAACTGTGCCAGGTCAAATTGCTCGTGGTACTGGAATTGGTGCAGTTACGGGTGCGGCTTCCGGTTATGGTTTTGCTGAGAAAGATGAAGGATCAGAAACCGCAATGGGTGGCGTATTTGGCGGTTTGTTAGGCGGTTCTGTGCCTATTGTTGTTAAGGGTGCAGGAACTCTAATTAAGAACGTCTTGAATTCTGCGGGCATTGGCGATCAAGAAGCTGCAGCATCAAAGATGTTGGCAAACTACCTTAAGAAAGACAATCTTTCTCCAACAGAAGCACAACAAGCATTAGATGAATTGCGTAAGATTGGTGTTCCTAATCCGGTCATTGCTGACTTAGGTAAAAGCCTGAACGACTTAGCCTATAGCGCATACACAGTTCAATCTGCTGCCAAGGGTACTACAAAAGAATTCCTTGAAAATCGACTTATTGACCAACCTAATGACATAGTAAAAGGCTTGGTTGAAAAGGCTGGTTTGGCTAAAAACGTCAATGGTTTTGAGTATCTTGAGGCATTGACTGCAAATCAATCACGACTTGCTTCTCAAGCATACCCAGAAGCCTATAGCAAAGCCATCAATGCTGTGCCATTTAGAAAGTTCATTGACAGAGATGTCTTTACTAAAGCCTATGGAGAAGCGGTTAAAAGGGCAGATGTTTATGGTCAAAAACTGCCAGACCTTGCTTCTATTCGCAATGCTCAATCAGTTCCTACTGATGTTTTGCATCAAATCAAAATGGGACTTGACCGCATTGTTGATGCTGAAACAGACAACATAACAAAAAAGATGTCTGGCTATGGAAGTGATGTCGTTAAAGTAAAGAACGAATTTAATGATCTCATTAAGTCACTCAATCCTGAATACAAGAAAGCCAATGCGGAATTTGCTGATGCAGAGCGCATTAAAAACGCTTTCAAGATGGGTCAAGACTATCAGAAACTTAACCCCGCAGAAGCCGCATCTAAGATCAAAAAACTGACCTCTGATGAGAAAGAGGCATTTCGTTTAGGTGTGATGGCTGATGTCAACGAGCGACTTGGAAACTTCAAGGGCGGTGATTTCACTAAGCAAATCTTTAAATCAGAGAATCAAAAGCTCTTGTTAAGAAATGCTTTCCCAGATCAAGCCTCCTACAATGAGTTTTCTCAATACGTCAAAGGTTTAAACCGCCAGGCTGAAACCAAGCAACGTGTTCTTGGTGGCTCTCGAACAGATGAAAACAAAGCGGTGCGTGAGGAGGCAAGCCTTTTGGGTTCTCTTGCACAAGCAAGTGCTTCTGGCGATCTTGTTAGTCTTTTGCGTTCTGGAGCATCAGCTCTAACATCAAGAGCAAAAGGCATAAGCAGTGAGAGTTCAGAGGCTCTGCAAAAACGATTGTTTACTGTTGATCCTGTAGAGCAGACTGCAATCTTGCGAGAACTAAACAAAAGAGCGCAAAGACCTAAAACTGGATTGCTAACTGGTGCTGCGGCTGTTGGAAGCGCAACAGGTATTCTAGGAGATTGACATGAAAGATTGGGTTGAAGCAATCATTGCTTCGGCCTGCGTTGCTTGCTTTGTCATCTTTTGTAGCTACATTATTGTTTGGGCGTATCCGTGAGATGGCTACTAGTGCTATCAGTGTTGTTTACATTGGTAGTATCTAGTAAAGAAAAAACTGAATACAGATGTGTTAGATGGGCATGGACAGGAGATGTCTATAACCGAAAAGTAGTATGCCTTGAGTGGCAAAAGGTAGATAAGAGATGATTCCCATCGATCCTCTAACCGCATTAGCTGGCATACAGTCAGCAATTAGCATGGTCAAGAAGGCAGCTAATGTTGCCAATGACCTAGGCTCACTTGCGCCCATGATTGGTAAGCTATTTGACGCTAAGTCTGTAGCTACAAAAGCAATGCTTCAGGCTAAACAGTCTGGCAAAGGCTCAAACATGGGGACTGCCTTGCAGATTGAGATGGCTTTAGAACAGGCCAGAGCGTTTGAGGAAGAGCTAAAGATGCTCTTCATGCAGACAGGCAAGATTGATGTCTGGAACAAGATTAAAGCCCGTCAAGCAGAGATGGACTTGGCAGATGCTAAAGAGATAAGTGCTTTAAAGAAAGCAGAGAAAGAAGCTAAACAGAAAGAGCAAGAACAACTAGAGATTGGCTTGGCAATAGGTGGAATATTCTTTGTTTTGTTTCTAGTCTTTGTTGGCGTAAATGAGTTGATGACATTCTGTGAAGCAACAAGAAGGTGTGGTCGGTGAATGAGTATCAAAAGACCTTTGACCTATGCCTAAAGATATTCGTTTACGGGGTAGTGGCTTTGTATTTCTTGGGTTTTCTAAAGTTCCTTCCTGATGATCTGTCGGACAGAATTGTTAATCTTTTACTTGGAAAGGTTGGATTGGGCAAATGAGAATCACCACTTACCAACAGAATGCTCAAATGTTGTCAGAGGCTCACCGAGTGATCCACCAACAGAATATGAAGCGTCTGGCAGAGTTAACCCAACAGGCTCAACAACAACAGAAAGCCCAAGAGATTAAGACTCAGTGGGCTAAAGTGGATGTTAAGGTATGAGATACATATTGGTTCTTTTACTGTTAACTGGTTGCAAAGACGTTTACAGGTATCCTTGCCAGAATCCTGATAACTTTCATGCACCTGATTGCCAAAAGCCTAAATGCTTGTTTACCCAGATGTGTCCTGAATACTTAGTAGCCCCAATCTTGGAGAAAAAGGTCAATGATGTCCAACCAGAAACCAAACCTAACAACTGAAGAATTTGAAGTTCGTGTGTGGGGTTTTGTGGTCATTGTGGTCACTTGCATCCTGTGCGTCATTGTCATTGCACTTCTTTATTCTGTTACTTTTGTAACACAGCCCATCAAAAGCATGGCCCCGATTGACATGGCCTATACCAAAATGCTGAATGACATTGTTCTTTTAATTGTTGGCGGTATCGGTGGGGTAATGACTAAAAGGGCGGCAGGTGCGGCTTCTAAGATGTTTAACCCTCCAACGCAACCAATGTGTCAACCAATGGGCTATCAAGGTTCTCAGGGCGGTTTTAACCCTTCCTATGCCCCTTCTGGCGGTCTAAACACATGGACTTCACCTTCTGGTGCTATGCCAGCATGGGTGAATCCTCCTTTGGATGAATCTTGGACACCTGGCCCTCCTCCGACAACTCCACCTGACCACCTAGAAGATGACCAAGAGCGTGAAGAATTGGCTCAAGCAAGAAAAGAGGCTGAATAATGTTTGGCATACCTTTACCCTACCTTGCTTTAGCTATTGCCATTGCTTTGTTTGGCAGTTACCGAGGTGGATACCATTTTGGATGGGAAGACCGAGACAATGACATGAAGATTGCCATTGCCCAAAAGAATGAAGAATCTCGTAAAACAGAACAGCAACTGAACGAACAAATCAACCAAAACGCTACTAAATTATTGGAGGCTACCAATGCTATCAATCAAAAGACTTCTGCCCTTGCTGTTGCCAATCGTGCTGGCAAGCTGCGCCTCTGCCCCACCAGTTACGTACAAGCCCCCACAAATACCGCCTCTGCCCCCACAAATACAGAAGCAACCCGTGAACCTGACAGACAGGCTAATGAACCTTCTGATGCCGAAAGAGCAACCATCGAAGCCATCGCAGAAATAGTCGCCCAAGGTGATAAGAATACTGTTGCTTTAAATGCCTGTGTGGACTCGTATAACCAAATGAGAGATTTACTAAATGGTAACAAGTGAACAATTAGCTAGATTACATATTGGTAATCAATGGTTAGATGCCCTGAATGCCACTTTTGAGCGTTTTGACATTATGAATCCACTTAGAAAAGCGGCTTTCATTGGTCAATGTGGGCATGAATGTGGGAACTTCAGGATGCTAGAAGAGGGTTTGTCATACTCTGCGGCTGGTCTAATGAAGACATGGCCTAAACGCTTTGATGCTGCCAAGGCACAAATATGCGCTAGAAACCCTAAGTTGATTGCCAATACTGTTTACTCTAATCGCATGGGGAACAGGGATGAGGCTTCTGGTGATGGGTATCGTTTCCGAGGCAGGGGTTGCATCCAGCTAACTGGCTCTAGCTCGTATTTCCACGCAGGCAAGGCGCTGGGTGTTGACTTCTGGGCAGACCCTGATCTTGTCGCTACACCTCAGTACGCCGCCCTGACTGCGGGTTGGTTTTGGGACACCCATAAACTCAACCAGTATGCAGACTCCCAAGATTACAAAACTTTAACCAAAAAAATCAATGGTGGCTTTATTGGCTTGGAAGACCGGATCAAACACATTAACCATGCTTTAGAGGTTCTTACTTAAGTCTCTATAAGCCTCAAGCGCCGTCTTCAGGTCACACTCAAGCTGTTGAATGCGGTCATCTTGTTCGCACAGTTTGACGTAGCACTCCCCTGCAAAATCAACCAAGCTCTCGCGCTCCCAAATATCAAACTTGGGCATTTGAATTTGGCGCTTACGCCAGCCACTTTGGTTAGTCATTGACTTCTTTCTTTGAAGGCGCATCCAGTTCACGGCGGTAATACTTGGCAGGCATCTTGGCGTTCTTATCCAACTGCTTACGCAGCCACTCAGCGCCGCCGAGTTCTTGTAGGATCATCCAATGTCTATCTGACATTCGGACTTGTCTTCCCAATAGGGGTTCAGGTGGTTTCGGTCTTGGCATTTTGTCTTAGGTGTTTACCAGTTATTCGTCTGACCCAACAGAGTTGGCAGTTCCATTTTGCGCCCATATCAACACCACCCTCTGGTGGCTTGTCTGCTTGGCACTTAGTGCAAAACTTTAGCTTATGCACAGGATTGACTAGGCCCATTTGAATCGGAGGCATCATCAGCGCACTCTCCGAAGTGGCACATCCATGACACGCTCGGGCGGTGGGGGTGGCATACCCTCACTAGGAGGTGTCCAACCATGCTTGCGCCAGAGGGTTTGAACGTCTGATCCTGACTCCCATTTGAAGTCTTTTAGAGGGACTGATGGGTAACTAATCTTTGAATATGGTGGTTTTTCTAACATGATGTCTCCTTAAAAAGGGATTTGATCCCATTCCCAATGTTCGCACTCAACTGTGCCAGTAATCCACTCTAGCGGTGGTTTTGCTCCAAACTGCTTACAAATGCCTGTCTCAAAATTATTACATTGTTGGCAGTTGATTCTGATTGTATTGATCTGTTTGACCTGACTGTCCAAATGCCTCTTGATTGCGTTTATTTCAATTAAATTCATAGTCTTTGACCTCTGTGTATTTTCCATTTTTACGGGTTGCGATCCTAACTGGCTCTTCAATGTTTTTAAACTCAAGCCACTCAAGCGCTTCTTGTGTGCCTGATGGCATAGACTTATTCTCCCTTCGCATCCACCAGTTCTCGGCCTTTTGCCTAGCATAGCCAATGTGACTAAAACAAACCCATTCAGTCGCAACCCGAAGCAGGCCAGCGTAGTAGTCAACTCTCAATGAGTCTGGTTTGCCTTCCTTTCGGTGCAGGCCGTAGTCAACTCGGGTTACATCGTGCCAAATCAGTTCTGAGATGCTTGCCTGATTCGACAAGAGCGCTGCCAATGAAACCCTTGCATCAATTGGTTTAGCCTCTTCTTCTCGGATTTGACCACCGCAATGAATGCAGACAAGAGCTGCGGGTGCATTGCGTTCACCGCAGTCTGGGCAGATGCTGTAGGGCGCTTCCTGTGGGCCTGACCTCTTCTTAGCCCTGCCTTGGATAGTATCCACTGGCCCAAGGCGCTCAACTGTGTCGGTGAAGTCAAGCACCAGGCAATCTGTCTTGCCGTCTGCAATTCGAGTACCCCTGCCCATGCCCTGCACATAAAGCACTGGCGACTTGGTTGGCCTGCACCAAATAATGCAGTCTACGTCTGGTACATCAAAGCCAACTGAGAGCGCCAAGACAGTTACCAAGCAGTGAATCTCGCCATCCCTAAACTGAGCAATCAGGTCTTCGCGCTCCTGCTTGGGGGTTTCACCACAGACAACGGCGCTTGCGACTCCAAGCGCGTTTAGCTTTTCTGAGAGGCTTTCAGCGTTTTTGACACTCGGTGTAAAGGCAATCCATTTCTTGCGCTCTGAGGCGATTTTGGAGGCTTCTGTGGCTACTTTGGAAAGGTATTTTTCAACCTCGCGGGAAAGTTCGCCAACTTTGTAGTCGCCATTGGCTATGCCAACATTGCTTGCATCGATGCGGGTTTCAATGTGATCCGGCGGGACAAGTGGGGCAATGAACTTGGCATCAAGCAATTCGCGCATGGACACTCGGCTTGCAATGCCTGTGAACAATGGCTCATCCCCATCGGTCAGCCAAACGCCATTGCCCCTAAAAGGAGTAGCGGTCATGCCAACAGTCCTGAACTCGCAAAGTTCGCCTAACTTGGACAAGAAGGTGCGGTACATCCCTGCATCCCCTGCCTTCTGGCTCACCAGATGAGCCTCATCAATCACCACAGCCTTGATATTACCAAGCAGGTGGGATGCCTTGTGGATGCTTCCAATGGTGGCAACAATCACATCTGCTTGATGTTGCTTCTTGCCCAAGCTGGCGCTGACAAACCCAACGCTGATATTTGGGGGAAGCAAGGCTCTGAGCTTGGCAGCGTTCTGCTCGGCAAGTTCCTTGGATGGCACAAGCACTACAGTTCGAGGGTGAAACAGAGGCCATTGATCCCACATTTGGCGAACAATCTCAGCGCAGATCACAGACTTGCCTGCGGCGGTGGGTAGCACCAAAAGAGGGATGTCGTGATCCTCTTGATGCTTTGTCCACCAAGCAAACAGGTCTGTAACTGCGCGAGACTGATACTCACGAAGGATCAAGTTCGCGCTCCTCAAGCATGACATCTGCTAATTTATAAGCATCTCGCGCTAGGTCATAAACATTGGGCTGACTTTGGTGAAGCAGGCCAATGACCGCTTGGGCGGCAAAATAGTCTCTCAATGTAATGTTGTCAATTGGTGGGGTTGTCATACGAACCTTGCATTATGTTGTTTACGCAGATCAAGGGCAAACTCATCCACCAAGGCGGTCTTGTCTGTGCAGGCATGGATTTCTGCGCTACTGATGTGATCAAAGTTTTTGTCTGGATCGCCATTGATAAACTGTTTGCCATCTGCCATTTTGTAGATCACATTGTCGCTTTGGTCAAGGTCAACTGGATGGCCTGTTTTAGCAAGCAAGATGGGAATATATCGATGATCATTGCAACCTTTTCGTTGCATTCCTTCTGACAAAACTGTGCTGTGTGAGGCGCATGACCAAACTGCATTGCCGCCCAATTCGGGCGTGGCGTGAACGCATGAACGGCAGGTTGGCATGGGGACATCTGTGCCGTGGCAGATCGCCTGGTAGTCGCAGAACTTACACTCAAACCATGTTGGATCGGTAGACACTCCAACTGGTGGCTCGGGCGCGGTGATCACAGCCATAGCCTTGTCAACCAGTGCTTGTGCCTCTTGTTTGTTGTACTCTAGGCGCTCAGTGTAGATGTCATCGTTGTCTTTGTTCACCACAAAGTAAAGTGCCCTGCGGCATCCATCTTCCCCAAACTGATCGATGCTCCACTTCATGTATATTTGCATCTGCGCGTAGTGTTCGGGCTTGGCCTTCTTTACGCCATTTTTCTGCATATCTTTAAACATCTTGTCAGATGCGGTCTTGATCTCCAACAAGTGCGGAGACTTCGGCGCTTGCGGCAGGCCCGTGATGATGCCGTCCGCATTGCCCTGAAAGTGGTGACCAGTTGCGGGTTCGGTGAATGACCACTGCTTGCCCGTAGTGGGGTTGATTTGGTAGACAGTGCAACCAATGGCTGCCAAGTCTGCATAAACCCTTGGCTCTTGCAAGTGACCAGACTGAAAGACTCGGTAAAGCCTACCAGAGAACTGAGCAGGCTTAGACCACCGAAAAGAGTACCAATGTTGGCGCAGACAGGGCTTGCCAATGCTTGACGCACCAAGGTAGGGGCGTTGTAACTCTGAGCCAAACTTTGCCTTGTAGAAGGCAAAGATGGCATCAGCCACAGGATCAGAAACTGATTGTGGAAGTAAAGCCATTATTTTCTAGCCCAAGCAGGTGCTTTAGACTTGGCGGCTTCTTGCTCGGCGGTAGGCCATGCAGGGGCTTCAGCAACAGGCGCGGGAGTTGGTGCAGTAGCTGGTGCGCTGATGCCACCACCTGCGGCCTCATAGCCCTTGATGTTGTTACTGGCCTTGTACTGCCCGACTGCCTCGCGCACAGTCACATTGATGCGAACTGGCTTGAAGTGCAGGGCAGCAGTATCCATCAACTTGATGACGTTCACCGCATGGCAAAGCGCAGAGAGTTGGCTCTGGGCAATGCGCTGAGTGTCTTCGCTTGTGTGGCGAATGTTCAGGTTCTCCCAAACCTTGCGGCCTTTGAACTGACCATCGATGATTTCAAAGGTGAGTTTCAAGCCTTCGCCGTTACCAGACTTCAAGGGCTGAACATCAGACTCAACAATGTGAGCCAGATAAACACCCGCAGGCAGTGGGCCTGTAGATGCTTGGGGTGCAATTTGGGATGCGTCAAAATTAAACTGAGCCATGATAAATTTCCTAAAAAGTTAAGTTACGAACTGGGGTGATCAAGATTGCGCTTGGGTAAGCGCTGCTTGGAATGCCGTCCAGTCAAGCGGCATATTCTGAAGGCCAAAGCGGTTACCACCGCAATGAGCCGGATGGGGTTCAACGTGCAAAATGCGCTCACCAGTTGTCGTGGCCTTGGTTTCTTTCTTAGAGAACCCTGCATCGGTCTTGCTTGTGAAGATGCGGTAGCCTGCATAGCCAATGACATCTGCCCACTCTTGGACTAGGCCAGCGGCTTTGTCGTGCAGTTTGAGGACATGGCTGTCATAGCCCTCGGTCAACGGGTCTTCAATGCGCTTGATCTTGTCGTGAGCAATCAGGATGATGCCCATGCCCTTGGCAGAGCGCAGGACTTCTAAGCCAGACAAAAGGTTACGCCATTCCTCGGCGGCGGCAACGTAGCCCTTACCGAAGCCTGGTGCTTCAATGTTCTTCCAGTTATTCTGCTTGCACACATACTCTTGGATCATGGGTTCGAGCCAATCCAGACTGTCAATGAACAAGGTCTGAAAGTCATGGTCTTTGTTAATTAAAGTGTCAATGGCGGCATACACTTCCACCAAGCTAGAAGCCAGTGGAAATGCGTTTGCGTCCACCGCATCAGCGCCGTCTTCGGTTAGGATGCCAATGGCGTTGGGCGACATGGCGGCAAAGGTTGTCTTGCCAATCTTGCCTTGGCCTACCACAACAATCTTGGGTGAGCGTACACGTTTGGTTTTGGAGATGGATGAGAGATCGAAGGCCATGTTAGTCTTTCAGTTCAATGGATGGTTTTGCGGGTTTGCTAGTTACGAACACTGCTGCCTTGTTGTAGGCGGCAGGGTCAATTTCGGAGAGGGAGCGAAGGTAAGCCAAGTTGACCTCGGCCTTCCAACGAAATGCTCTTTGGGCGTTGTCTGGCAGATCGTCAAAATCAGCAGATAAACGATCTGTATCCACTGTGCGGGTGAGCTTCCAAGTGATGGTGAACTCTTCATCCTTGTGGACTCCTTCGCCAGATTGGGGTTTGGCGAATTGTTCTTCAATCAAGCCCTCAATGCGTAGGCGCTCGGCCTTGGCTTCGTTCTCGGCTTGCTTGGCCTTGCGTAGCAGGGTTGCCAGTTCAGAGATCGTCATTTTTATAGTCCTCTAGTGCGGTGGTTGTAATGTGGTCAACAAGGCCCTGTAAGAGCAAGTGACCAATGTCTATGTCTGTGCCTTTGATGTAGGCGCTGACAAGTTCCATAGTTTCGGCGTAGTCAGGCTCATCAGATAAGCCACGGCTATCAAGTGCGCCAAGTTCTTCAGGGACGTACTCCAAGTGGCAAACCAGATCGACACCTTCGAGTTCGCAGGCGAACTCAATAATCCCTTGGGGGCAGGCGGGTGTGGGGTTCATGCAGCTCTCCTACATTGTTTGTTGCAAGCTGGGTTGTGCTTAGACTGACAAACGCCAAGAATTTCGCATCGTGTCAATTTAGGCTTGATGGGTATCAAAACTGTTTTCATGCTGACCACCATGCAACCAGAAGGGCTGCCAAGCTGATGCCAATGGCAAGGGCTGTGAGAAGGTCAAGCGCGGCATCTGCGCGGGCGTTAAGCCTTGCGTTTTTAATTTCGGGGTAGTGGAAATGTTTGTGGTGTTTCATGTTGTGCTTTCGGGGGCTTGCGCCCCGTGGGTTGGATTAGGCTGCGGCTTTCTCGGCAAACAAGCGCTTGGCTTCTGTGCCTTGATAGGCGTATTCGTCAGAGCCATAAGCTGGATCAATTTCTTCCCAAAATGTTGGTGACAAAAACTTACCAGACTTAAGCGCAGTCTCAACACGAATAGACAAGCGGACAGCTTTAGCGGATGCTTCTTGGCGCAGATCGGGAAAATAAGAATCGCCAGACTCTGGGCAAACAACTTCTTGAGTGCCGTTGAAAGTTGTTGTGTGACGGAAGCGGCGGCCTGCCTGGTTCTCAATCACCACATAATATTGCTCTGCAATAAAAGGGTGACCATCGCATGAGTAACCTGCGTTGTAAAGATCAGTTGCTACGTGGGCTGTGTAAGAAGCGTTCATTTTGATTTTCCTTTATGGCCTTGCGGCAGATTGAGGGCCGAAGCCCCGTTTGGTTAATTAACGTGTAGAACGTGTGCCGATTAAGTCGCCATCCATGATTTGGAACAGGATGGTTTTGGCAATGTTGAGGGTCTGACGAGCGCCCTCTGTATTGCCGTAGCCCATTTGCTCTTGAGCATCAGACATCAAGCCTGCTACTACAAAGTGACCACCATGAAGTTTGTATGTGATGGATTCTTTAACTTGGTCAATGTAGCCCTCAATATCATTGAAGCCATACATTGATTCGTTGCTAGTAGTTTGTGTTGCGTTTGTCATTTCGTTTCCTTTGGCCTTTCGGCGTGATGGACAGAGAACCAATTTCCCTGCCACGCTTTGAATTCTAGCGAGTTGCTAGATGTTGTCAAGCCCTTTGCTAGAATTATTTTCATAGGTGTTTTCCCTATTGCCAAAAAAGTCTATCAATGTGCTAGAGTCGATGTCCTATGAACACACAAATACCACCAGATGAGCGCCGACAACTGGCAGAAAAAGTTGGCATTAACGAGCAGTATCTTTACCAGTGCCTGACAGGGCGCAGAGAGATGTCTGCATGGGAGGCCGTTCGGGTAGAGCAGGCCAGCGAAGGGCGGCTGACTCGCAAGATGGTGTGCCAGGGCAGTTGGCAGTCTATTTGGCCTGAGTTGGTGGAGGCACAACAATGACTAACCTAACAACAATATTCCCCAATGGCTTTGCCGTTGCAACAGAGAGCCAAGACCTGATCAACCCTGAAGAGGGGTTCAGAAGGCACTGTGAGGCTGCGGGTCTTGTGATCAAAGACCAGATCATTGCAGATGGTGAGATTCACAGGGTGGCTCATGTATCTTCCAAGAAAGGTGCATTGGATGGTTGGTACATCTTGCACTCCAGTGGCAAAGTGCCTGTGGGCATTGCAGGCTGTTGGAAAGAGCCAGTGTTTGAGAGTAAATGGGTGGCAGACACTGGCAGGCAAATGTCGTTCACTGAGCGCTTTGAGCATGACAAGTGGATAGCAGATGTCAAGGCTAAGAAGGAAGCTGACAGGATAGCTTCGCAGGCAGTGGCTGCCGAACGTGCAGAGGATGAGGTTGGGACTTATGCAGATGCGTCTGACGATCATCCATACCTTGTGCGCAAACACATTGGCGCTCATGGTATCAAGATTGATCGTGCAGGCAGGTTGGTTGTGCCTGTGATCAACCAAGGTGGTGAGATTCTTTCGTACCAGACCATTGATGCAGATGGCAACAAGCGGTTCTTAAAGGGTGGCAAGATTGAGGGCGGGTTTTATGAACTCAGGGGTAACCGGAAGATTGTGTTCATTGGTGAGGGTTTTGCAACCTGTGCATCGATCCATGAGGCAACAGACTATACAGTCTTGGTGGCGTTTGACTGTGGGAACTTAGCCAAGGTAGCGAAGAGTGCGAAGGAGATGTTCCCAGGCTCAAAGATCATCATCGGCGCGGACAATGACCAGTTCACTGAGGGCAACCCTGGTGTGGCAAAGGGCAGGGCTGCGGCGGCTCTAGTGTTTGGGGAGATTGTTTACCCATCATTTGGAGAGTCTGACATGGTGGACAACAAACCAACAGACTTCAATGACCTTCACTGCCTGCAAGGTCTGGATGCGGTCAAAGAGCAGATTGAGCGCGTAGCTGGCCCAATGCGGGACAAGTTGGCATTTGAGTTCACTCGGGCAGATAACTTACAACTTAGCCAGATCAACTGGATCGTAGATGACTACATTGAAAGCGACTCCCTAGCGCAAGTGTTCGGTGACCCAGGCGGTGGTAAGTCGTTTGTCAGCATCGACATTGCCTGCTGTGTGGCAACTGGCAAAGCATGGCATGGGCATGAGGTCAAGCAAGGATCGGTGTTCTACATTGCAGGCGAAGGTCACAATGGCCTTGCGAGAAGGTTTAAGGCATGGCAGTTGGGCAATGGTCAGACATTGGATGGTGCGCCTCTCTACAAGAGCCATAGGGCAGCGCAGTTGTACGATGCAACCGAGGCGGCTGTTGTGGCTGAGAGCATCAAGGAGCTGTCAGCGCAAGCAGGGACTGTTCCTAGCCTGATCATCATTGACACTTTAGCCAGAAACCACGGCGGTGATGAGAACTCCACCCAAGACATGAATGCCTTTATCCAGCATCTGGATGTTTATCTGCGCCAACCTTGGAAATGCTGTGTCTTGGTGGTTCACCACTCAGGCGTGGCAGATAAGGATCGGTCTAGAGGAAGCACCGCCCTGAAGGGTGCGCTTGATGCGGAGTATCGCTGCCAATTGGATTCGGGAACTAAAACCATAGCGTTCGAGTCCAAAAAGATGAAGGATGCAGAGATGCCTGCACCCAAGAACTTTCAGATCACTCAGGTTGACCTTCCCATCCAAGACAAGAACGGAGCGCCAGTTCGGGGTGCATATCTCACGGCAGTGGACATCTCCGGCCTGATCGGTAACATCCAAAAGAGAACTGTGCTGTCAGGCAATCAGCGCATTGCACTGAACTGTTTGGTCGCCATTGAGGTTAAACGGGCGGCAGACGGCGTTGAGGGTTTTGCGGCAATGGTGGACTATGATGAGTGGCGAGATTCAGCCAAAGGGCATGGTCTGAATGCCAGAAGGTTCAAAGAATGTATTGAGGCTTTGGCTAAAAAGAACATGGTTTCGGAGAACTCTGGGTTGTACCGAACTGTACCGAAATGTACCGAAGTCGGTACAGTCGGTAGTGAGGCTTGATGTACCGAAGCGTGTACCGAAATGTACCGAAACGTACCGAAATGTACCGAAGCAAACCCCCTATGGTGTACCGAAACGTACCGAACGTGTCTATAGACACGTTCAGGTTCGGTACAAAAAGGGTTTCGGTACAGTCCGGCGGATTTTGGGGTGGTTTTGATGGATTGAGGTGGACTGATGATTGAGGTCAGAATGAACATGAAAATTGTCAGTGTGGCGAACATGAGATTGCATTGGGCGGTCAAAGCGAAGTTGACGAGGGATCAGAGAACAAGGACTCGGATGAGCTTGGCTGCCGTGGCTCAGTCTTCTGGCGTGGAGATGCTTCCGGCTACTGTGGTTTTGACCAGAGTTGCGCCAAGGAAGTTGGATGGGGATAATTTGCAGTCTGGGTTCAAAGCAGTCAGGGACGGCGTTGCTGATTGGCTTGGCGTGGATGATGGCAATCGTCTGGTGGATTGGCAGTATGCCCAAAGGTCAGGAAAGCCAGGCGAGTACGCCGTGGAGATTGAGGTGATAAGATGAACGTGTGCGCGCAGTTGCCATTGATTGTCGCACCTTCGGGGAAAGCGCCTTCGGGCGTGAGTACCCATTTTTTTGGGGGTTGTTATGGCTAATGCCAATGGTAGACCGCCCAGTATAAATTCCAGATACTTCTATCGTGAGTTAACGATGCCCGACAAAATGGTCTTGGCCTGCGCGGGTGCTGGCAATATTACAGTTGGATTTCGTAATGTCATCGATGCCTATCAAGTTCTTTGGAATGCAGGATATCGCCCTGAGATGGATTTAATCGATTTTCTAGGGCAGTACAAGGGTGAAACGCAATAACGCCGTATGGATCGTTTAAATGCGTTTTAGGCATGGTTTGCTTGGTTTGCGTTGATACTTTGCGAATAACTTTTTGGGTTATAACAAAATGTTATAACTGGCGGTCAGGTATGCGTGGAATGCACCCACCGCCTCTTTCCCTTTTTTTCTCCCGCCCCAATTCAAATCGATCCGAACCCAGTTATCCACAAGGGTCTTGTTCAACTTGTCCACAGTTTGCGGTGGATAACTTGCCGAGTACAAACAAAGTATTCAAATATTTGTGGATATCTTTGCGTCAACTTAACATAATGGTCATTGTATAAAGCAGAATCGGGAAAACCCTAGGTTTTGGGCGGTTTGCATGGGGGGGGAGGAAAAAAAGGGAAAGA
>Ga0247722_10000516_pt1 | contig 23591 bp, 22 predicted proteins | sample MSEWelMarce3H_FC_FD_189094 | JGI IMG/M metagenome (GOLD analysis project Ga0247722, IMG submission 189094) | Subsurface sediment microbial communities from gas well in West Virginia, United States - MSEEL Well Study Marcellus 3H_FC | ecosystem: Environmental > Terrestrial > Deep subsurface >... | reverse complement strand
TAGCCGTTTGTATTTCTGCTGCGGTTGGTTCTGGTACTAGGCTTAGTACATAATGTACATGACGAATGTAGGTTTGCGAATTGATCTTGTTCGGGTTTTTTATTCTTAGTAATTTATTGGAAACGCTTTCTGCTAGTAGTTTTGATTCAAGTGATTCTGTTACAGGCGCCGTAACTCTAGTTGTTGTTGACCTGCGAGGAAATGGATTTATAGGTGGAGTGGAAACATTTGTAGGATTTACGGCATCTTCTTCATCAATATTAATTGAGGCGGTTCGAACGAGTTGTGGTCGTGTACTGCTCATTTGTCGTATATAAATAACATTATATTAATTTTCTTTTTGCTTGATGTAATATATGTGGAAACAACTTGTAATAATATCCGTCATTGCGATATTTTTAACGCTGTTATTTTTTTATATACCAAATAAATCTAATTTTCCTAAAAAATATATGATACCAATTATTGTATCTTTGATTATAAAATATTCGCTTGGTGATTTAGATAAGGGTTATAGTTATACGGTTAGCGACGTGTATTACTGGTTTATGATTTTATTTATTCCATACGCGGTTGTTCTATATTTAGAACGTTAATTTGATATAGTGTCCAAAACCATATCAAACAATTACGGGAAACAAAAATAAAGCAACTTGTCTTCGAGAGCTTTATTTGTATCCGTTGTTTTACTTTTATCTTCCGTTTTATTTGTGTCTGCTGTTTTACTTGTGTCATGGACTTTATCATGAATAACTAATTTAGAACTCGGGTTTAGCGGTAAAATATCAGCTTTGTCGTTGCTCATTGTAAATGCGCGACATTTTAATTCTCTGGTCTATACGGGAACAATTTTAGTAAATTGGTGTTATAAACTGAGAAATTTGGATCAGAACTGTTGGCTCCCACACCATTTCCAAAACACCTGCCGCCTCTCTGCTTACGCGTCTGTCGTCGAGACTTTTTTCCACGTCGGCTCTTTATTATTCGACGTTTAGACTTCTTCCTCATTTGTTTCGTCATAATATATTAACAATAGATTAAATATATTATAAGCTTAGATCGTTGGTGTAATCTTAGGTTGACTTAAAATCCACCCGGGAATTTGACCAAGTTGGCACCGATACCGAAACCAGCACCAGAGCGGGCAGTAGCACCCATACTGGGGACGTAGGTGTCAAGAATGCTGAATGTGGCAGCAGCAGTCAAGGCAATCAACACGATTTCCTCAATATTCAAGGAACGTTTAGGAATAGCATAGGCAGCAATGGCCACCATTAAACCCTCGACGAGATACTTAATGATTCTCTTAACTAGTTCAGCGATGTTAATTAATCCGTTCATTATACTAAATCAAAAGAAAAAAATATATATATTGCGATAAAAAACTTAAAATCAAATCCTCTAAATAACTAAATGGATAGAACCAAAGGTAAAGGTGTTGAAAGAAAACAACTAAACGGCAAGCCCAACCCCAAATATGTTGACTTGTTGGAAGAGGACAAGCCAATTGCGGGTCAAAAGTTCGCGTGTATATCATTTTGTTCTCCTGAAAAAATTCTCAAGGAAAAGCAGATATTTTTATTCGAGGAATTCCTAAAGGGGTGGGATTTTAGTAAATCAATGGAGAAGTTTGTTCAGTTTCTAAATTTTATTTCTTTTAAATACAACGTTTCGTTCGATGATGTTTCTAATGATTTTAAGGAGTTTGTCAAGGAAGAGCGTGAAACGCTTATTAAATCCAAAATGGATGACGATTACAAGACATATATTGATAAGAACGAAGACGAGCTGCAGAAGAAATTTGATATCGCTCATAACTTTCAAACGAATACACGCGGCTTAAAAATTCGCGGTTCTTATCCTTCACAAGAAGAGGCTGAGTTGCGCTGCAAGTTGTTACGTGAAGCAGATCCGAATCACGACGTATATGTTGGTCCGGTTGGTATGTGGATGCCGTGGGACCCCGAAGCATATAAGACTGGTCGCGTTGAATATATGGAGGATGAGCTAAATCAGTTGATGAGTGAGAAGACGAAGAATGAAGCAAATGCTAAGAATGCCTTTGAGCAGCGTGTGAAGGAAACAAAACAAAAGGCAATTGACGAAAATATCAAGGCTGCTGAGAAATCCGGTAATACGCTAACCCAAACCATCGATGCGCAGGGTAATTTGGTTGGCGTAAATAGTGCGAATACACAAGAATCCGCGCTCAGAGAACAGGACAACATATCTACTGCCGATATTTGTATGGAATTGTTTGAGGGCGAAAATATTGTTTCTGGTAAAACTGACAATGGTGCGAGTCAGCTAGTAAGCGGTCCATTTGCTCAAAAAAACACCCTTGAGCAGGTTGATTAAACGCGATAATTTAACATTTGAGTTTTATTACAAATAAATTGATGTTTTCATTGACATATCAATTTATTATATCTAAAATAATTTAAAGGATTCAACAATAATAATATTATATGAAATACAGCATACATAAGGACGACCTAACCAAAATTAACTATGATTTATTTAAAACTTTATTAGGCGACCATCACGAGTTTTATTCATCTCCAGGAAAAGAGCATTATAAATTACTTTCCTATTTCTCAACATTATTTAATAATTCAAATATTATCGATATCGGAACGCACGAAGGTCATTCGGCTCTTGCTTTGTCGTACAACAACAGCAATAAAATACATACATTTGATATTGTAGACAAGGGGGCGCTTCCTGTAAAAAATGTTAACAATATCCATTTCAGCACGGATAATTTATTTGATAAAGCAATTTTCAATAAATGGAGAGATATAATTATTTCTTCACCATTTATATTTTTAGATGTTGATCCTCACAATGGAATAATGGAACTAGAATTTATTACATGGCTCAAAGAAATAGATTACAAAGGTTTCGTTATTTGTGACGATATATGGTATTTTAAAGAAATGAGAGACAACTTTTGGTATAAAATAGAAGACAAGTATAAGTATGACTTAACAGATATTGGTCATTGGTCGGGGACAGGAATTATTACCTTTAACCATGATATACAATTTGATAAATTCGTTGTGTCTAATTGGACGATGGTTACAGCATATTTTAATTTAACTAAATGTTATGATGCCAGCCCGGAAATAAATGCCAAAGGCGTTGACTACTACCTTAGTCATTCTTTGTCAACGCTGAATTTACCACATAACCTGGTTATTTTTTGTGATGAAGATAGCATTGATTATATAAAAAAAATACGACCTGCCTTTTTAGAGAGTAAAACCATATATATCATTAAAGAATTTAATAGTTTTAGGTTTGAAAAGAATGGGATTTTGTTAGCAGACTGTTTTGATGATTATAGAGTTAAAATTATTGAAAATAGAAAAAAAAATCCGTATCATTTTGATAATAGGAATACGGCGAGTTACTATTTATTTTGTATGGCAAGATACGCAATGTTAAAAGAAGTTATAAAAACAAACCCTTTTAACTCAACTCATTTTTGTTGGATTAATTTTTGCATTGAAAGAATGGGTTTCAAAAATCTTATCAGATTGGAAGAGGGTTTGTCCATAAATAGAGACAAGTTTTCAACATGTTACATTGATTATATTCCAGAAATCCTGATAAATAATACCAAGGAATATTTTAAATGGGGTAGATGTAGTATGTGTAGCGGGTTTTTTACTGGAAATGCAGAATATATGTACAAGGTTTGCGATTTATTAGAGAATAAATTCTTAGAATATTTAGAGCTTGGCTATGGTCATGCTGATGAACAGTTGTATAGTCCTGTCTATTTTGAACACCCTGAATTATTTGAACATTATTACGGTGATTATCATGAGATGATTACAAATTATAACCACGTGTACGATTCTCCCAATAGTCCAATCAGAAATTTTATTCACAATTCTTTTCAAAATCGTAATTATATTAAATGCTACGAGGCGTGTAAATTTGTATTTAATTCGTGGTGTCTAGATAAATGTGAAATAGATCAGAACAATTTATATACATTATTTTATTATTATATGTTTTGTAAAAAAATATTGAACGATTTCCATTGTTAAATGGGTAAAAACAATTTTATTTTTCAAAATCAGCCTTATTCGGAAAATATTTCTTAAAAAATATTAACATCTGAGACGCAATAACTTTTCTTTTTGCCGGATCTGGTTCTACGTCGTTTATACAAAAAAACTTGGGCCGTCTAGCAATAATGTCATCTAGTTTTTCTGAAAAGTCGTCAATTGCGGACGACAAGTAAACCGAAGCAGCATTTTCATTGTCAACAATCTTTGCCTTTTTATGCAAATACATGAATTCTGCTATCGGGTAGTGTATTTGCTGACAAGGGGAAAGCAAGTTATTCTTTTCGCAAATATCATACCCTTTGTCTTTTCTTTTTTTTGTCATGCGTATCCAATCTACATAATCAGAATACGTATTGTTAAAGTCCAACACTAAATTTTTAATTAGTGAAATAGGAATGTGTTTGTACAACTTGTCCGCACTTTTTGGCAAGTCAAATTTCAACTTTTGTTCGCCATCCTCTTTAACTACATTTCTGGTCTGAAGAGTGTAATCATCTATTAATGCTTTGCCGTCGCTTGTAAAGAAATCGGTGTATTTTACTTTTCGACCTAAAAATATGTCGTCATTAAAATATATATAATGATTCGAGAGACCCTTAATATTTGCGATGGTGGTTTCTATTGCGTTTGAATTTGTATTTGGCAAATATTTTTCAGATGGAAATGTTTCAGAATGTTCAACTATTATTATTTTGCTGTTATCTTTAATCCAGCTAGGTTGTTTGGCATTATTCATCAAAATAAATATTTTATTCACCCACGGAGCGAAAAAATGAACAGATCGCAAGCTATATTGTAGTTCGTGATTATATCCCAATCTTCTATCATTTGACGCGTTTTCGCCCTTCCATGTATAAACAACATCGATTGGGAATGGAGTCGCACGTGGCGAAATATTTCGTTTGATTGTTTTGTTTCGACCCTTTTTATTACTTTTACTTTTATTTATGATACCTACCATATGATATATTATGCGATAATATATTATACATTATATTTGAATATACTGAATCTTTCTACCATTTACTCGCCTTCTTGACGCTAAGAATCAGTTGAAATGTAAAAGGGTCTAAAATATATTAAATAATATAAAAACTATTCTGTAGCATAGTAATAATCATTTATTATAGTTTTATTTTTTACACATCTGCTCATTTTAGCAGATGATATTTTTTCTAATTCGGCAGCCTTTGCTATTGTATCCCATGTTGCAAGTAAAATATTTGATTGTACTTCTCTCTTATATACTTTTTTACCAGTTGATGAAATAAGCTTTGGTTTATAATCATTTTGTTTTATAGACAAACCATAATATCCTTCATTATTTCCTTCACACGTCCATACTGTAGCTTTAAGAGCGTAAGGCGAATTATTTAAATATTCTTTAATTTCTTTCATATCATTATCAGACAATTCTTTGTTGACAGAAACTTTCCATTTTTGATATTCTCTCAATAAAACTGAATTTAAAACCTTTTTACAATCAGAAAATTGACATACTTGAAATATAAATGTTTCGACCAATGAATTTTCCTTAGACTTTTTATATTCAACCTCTTTTAATTTGATGCCTAAATATCCGTGATTGCTTTCAATACGTTTGGGTTTAAATCTTGTATCCAAATAATTCTTTAATGCGTGAAATACTTCTTTAGTAGGTTTAACATGGCTCCATAAACGGTACCGCCCTTCCAGATTGACAGATAATTCTTCAACATCGGTTCTAACAATACATATTTCATTCACAAAATCATTAAACTTTTTATTCATATCATCTTCCGGCAATAATACATTTTGGTAAACAGATTGCGTTTCAATTTTAACAGTCTCGATAACCTTTTGTTGGTTTTCTATTTTTTCACTCAATCTATTTATTTCAATATTTTTCTCTGTAATCATTATTTCTTGAGACTTATTTTTTTCTTTTAATTCTCTGTTTTCATTTTCTAATTCTTCATTTTGGTTCATTAATCTATTAAAATTATCTATACTATATGTTTTAGAATGAATAATATCCTTAATATGCTTTGATAACTTTTCTATTGTAAAATTTGTAGCATCATAAGCAATAATCTCTGTTTTGTTTTTCCCATTTATTTCAAGTGAACGAATTTGTCTTTTAATTTTAGGATACGTTTTTATTAGATTTTCAATTTCCACTTTATTTTGAACTCTAAATGCCTCTGCTAAAATAAAATTATTATATTTTTTACGATGATCTAATATTCTTGTTGCCAAGTCATTTGTGTGACCAAACTTTATTAGTTTCTCATTATCTTCATTTGTGTTGTCAATTGTTCCAAAATATATACATTCAGTATTTAATGGGAACTGAATAATTGTAGCTTGTTCTACTGCTTTTTGTTTTTCTTTTTTGGAACTTTGTTTTATTTCCAAGATAATATTTTCTTTTTGTTCCAATTGAAGTTTTAATTCGTCGGTTTCCTCTTCCACTATTTGATGTAAAACATCTTCCATTTTCATATAATATTCGTGGATTTCACCGGCTTTTTTTGTTTGAGCCTTCAAACATAATGACTTGAAACATTTTATTGTTAATAATATTGTTTGTTTGTTGTGTCCACCGTGTTGTTTAATGGAAGATTCTTCTTCGGAAGTTGCTTTTCCAAATTGATAAGCAAGATTTCTATAATCTATATCTAACTTAAAATGTTTTTCTAACACTCTTTCGGAATTTTGTTTAGTAGAAAAACCTAACCATCTCCATATATCATCTAAATCAACTACAAAATCAATATTTGTATTATAATTTAAGTAGCAATAAAAACTACTTACAAATAATTGTTGTTCAAAATCAGTAAAATTATCCTTAATTTTATTTAATAATTTGTTATTATAATCCTTTGACAATTTAGAGATTGGATTTTTCTCTATGAGTTCTACAATATTTAGTTCTTGCATCTTATTATACTATTTATTGTAAGATACTCTTTAAGTCGTTGAAAACTTGCTTTCTAAATAAGAAAGCAAGTTTTATAAAAGCGAAACATTACTTTCTACCATTTACTCGCTTTTTTAACGCTAATTTTAGGTCCTGCGCCTCGTTTTTTCACCGCATTTGGGTCATATTGTTCCTCTTCTTCGTCGTCCTTGAGGTTCTTGGACAAATCCCAAAACTCCTTCGACCCCAATCTAAAGTCCCCGTGGTTATCTGCCTTGTACCAAAATACCTGATCGTGCAATTTATTTGATTTTGAGTTGTTATTAATAACCAAACACTCGTAATTTTCGGTACATTGATCCATCACTTGACAAAAGCTCTCAAATGTGGGGAACATGCCCGCGTAATTTTCATATATACGTTTTCTGTTTGCGATATAATTCTCTCTAAGAATGAATACATAATCAATATTTGTTCTCAGTGTGGGCGGAATGCCTAGGGGATATTGCATAGTTATCACTAACATCACCTTCCAATGTCTTCCGTTCATAAAGAGTAAGCGCATTAATTTGTCTCGCGACCACGTGTTGTCATAGAGACAATCATCTAAAATAACAAATGCTCTGGGATCAATATTGCTGCGTTTGTACGTCTCCATTTCCTTTTTAATTTGTTTAAGAACGGTTCTCTGTCGTTTTAGAATATTTTCAATGATAGCAGAATTATACTCGTTGTGAACGAATAACTTGGGTACCATTTTCGCATAAAACCCGTTACCTTCTTCCGTGCCCGAAATTACCGTTCCAATTGGAATATCTTGCTGATAATATAACAAATCTCTAACCAAGAAGGATTTGCCGGTGTCTCTCTTGCCGATTAACACAACCACAGGACCTTTATTTTCATTTGGCTTAAAGCTGATATTTTTCATATCAAATTTTTTCAATTCTAACGTCATTTTAATAAATCGATAAAATAAATATATTATGCTAAACGAATTTAACAGAATAAGAACGCTTTTAACATTTACATATTTACTAGAAGATACCGATATAACAACCAAAAAGTGTTTAAGCCATACAATGAGTTAAAAACACATATAATTTATATATTAATTAGCTAAAGTATGTTGATTAATTATCAAAAACGAAAGAACCTAGAACTTTTTAATAGTTTAGCAAAACCCGAATCCCTATTTATGTCGGATATGCAAAATTTTATACCAATTTATACGCGATTTTTCTCATTGAACGATACGAATTATAACAGTATAAATTTAAACCACGAATGGTATCTTTCCGGAGCGAATAAGTTTGAAAATGACAACAATATATACAAGTGCAAAGTTAAGAACACAAATAACAATAAACAGAAGGATGTAATGGGGTTTTTTAAAATGGCTCCCTTGTTGGATCCTTATAAATATTTGATAGGTAAATATAATGTCAATGATGAAAATTTGTTCGTATTGCCTCAATTAACATCAAGTGATTTAGACTGTAACGCGAAATTTGTAGACCAAAACAATTCAGCGTATGTTGATGGTTTTTTCACCTTCTTAACAAGTGGATTGAAGCAAAACCATAAATTTTCACATGGTATCGATTATTACGGTTCCTTTTTAGGAATTAAGAATGATTTCACGTTTAATGTATATGACGATATTGATTATTTAAACAATTCCGACTTCTTCAATAAGAATAAAAATGTCTTATTTAAAATTGACGACTATGACCATTTGATTCAAAATGAAAATCCGGTTTTGAAACCAATCAAAATACATACTACAAGCGCCATGTCGCAATTATCCGCAAAATCCTTCAACAATGAAATTTTTGACAACGTATTTGAAGAAAACACAATCGGATTGGACAATTTAACAGAAAATACTATTAATTTGTCTGATCTGGCCGATTTAGTTGATCTTACTGATGCTGATATGCTTGACAACAAAAGTACCGACCGTGTGTCACTTAAATCAAATTCCACTTGCTCGTCAAGGTCATCATATACAAACGAAAGTAGCAACGATGGAGCTATTGAAGATGAAGATATGGGGGATAAAGAACATGATAATACTAGCGAGAGTGGAGAGCATGAAGAAAATAATAGCGATGATAGCGGTGAATGGGAAGACGATGATGATGATGACGAATCTGATGAAGAGGAAGAGAGAATAAACGCAACTATTCCGAAATTTCCCGTTCAAGTTATAAGTATGGAGTGTTGTGAAAATACATTTGATGATTTAATTCTAAAGAATAATGAACTAAGCGACGAGGAATGGTTTTCTGCGCTTATGCAAATAATTATGATTCTAATTACGTATCAAAAGGCATTTAATCTAACACACAACGACCTACACACAAATAATGTCATGTATAATCATACAAACAAAAAATTCATTTATTACTGCTACAAAAAGAAGTACTATAAGGTGCCAACATTTGGTCGCCTGTTTAAAATTATTGATTTTGGAAGAAGTATTTATAAGTTCAACGGCAAGTTGTTCTGCAGTGATAGTTTCCAAACAGGCGGCGATGCGGCAACTCAGTATAATACCGAACCCTATTTGAATGATAAGAAACCGAGATTGGAGCCAAATTACAGTTTCGACTTATGTCGCCTAGCATGTTCTATCTTTGATTACGTGGTTGAGGATACCGAAGAAATTCATAAGTTGTCCAAGTGCGCAGACCCTGTTAAGCGTTTGATTGTCGAGTGGTGTTTAGACGATAAAGGTATAAATATGTTGTATAAAAACAACGGTACTGACCGATACCCCGACTTTAAATTGTATAAAATGATTGCCAGGTGTGTTCATAACCACACGCCTCAAGCTCAATTAGAAAGGCCGGAATTTAATGCGTTTTCCGATTTTAAGGGCGCTGTCCCCGACGATGTAATAGATATTGACAGTATTCCGTCATATGTGTAAGAATTTAGCATTTTAATCATACATTTCGTTTTAGTTCATAATACAATAATATCATTCTATATTATGAGCTCATTTGGATTTATCATAACAAGACACGTTAACTCTGAAAAATCAAATAAATATTGGAATCGGTGCGTTAAGTTATTACGAACGTTTTATCCACATAGGCAAATTGTTATTATTGATGACAACAGCAATTATGCTTTTATAAAACCTGAGGCGGATTACAGAAACCTAACTGTAATACAAACTGAATTTCACGGAAGAGGGGAGCTATTACCCTACTATTATTATATTAAAAATAAGTTTTTTGAAAATGCGGTAATTATGCACGACAGCCTTTTTTTTCATAAAAGGGTCCCATTTGAAGCGTTCAATGGTAGATCAGTTTTGCCGCTATGGTTTTTTAACCCAGATAAAGAGGATATTAACAATTCTAATAGAATTACAGAGGGTCTACGCAACGCGCAATCCGTCCAAGAGTCCCTTAAACTAACCGAGTTGACAATATTTGGTCTGAATCACAATAAATGGGCTGGGTGTTTTGGTTGTCAAGCCTATATAAATCACGGTTTCTTGTTACAGATAGAAAACAAATATCGCATTACATCTATGATAGACACAGTTAAAATCAGGAGGGATAGATGCTGCTTAGAGAGAATATTGGGATGTATATTTTCCAAAGAAAACCCTAGTCTGGCAAATAAAAAGGCAGTATTTGGAAATATTATGGATGTGTATAAGAGTTATGAATACACATTTGATCATTATATGACTGACTTAAAAAAAGGCACTCTACCAGCATATATTGTAAAAGTTTGGACGGGACGGTAAATTATATTATACAATAATTCGTTATCGTATAATGTCGTAGAATTTGTGGCGATGTTTATGGATATAAGCTGTCCATAACAGACCTTATAAGCTGAGGGTCTGTTATATTTAATTTTATCAGACGCGGCTCCATTGTTTCTTTTTCTGCTGTGACTTGTTTACCTCGCTGCTTCTGTAACCCTTTGTTCAATGGTAAAATAGCACGTTTGAACTTTTCTAAAAATCTTTCACAATCAGGAATTGTCGTAGTCTTATACTCTGGATCGGTTATGGGTTTGTTTTGGGTCAGTAAATTTTTAAGTTCAATGTACTTGGCATAATAGTAAACCTTTTCGTCCAATAATGCGCCCAAATTGGGACATCTAAATAATACCTTTGTATGTAATTCGGAAATGACAAAAGAATAATCAGTTGCTGTATCAAAGTGCTTCATTACATCTTCAGGGACCTTCTTAAAATCAACGTCTGAGAACTGTCTAAAATCATCTATCATCATATTTTTTCTATGGTCGTATTTTTTTACGTCCTTAACATAACTTAGCTTGAAAATGAATGGATTCGCGCGCATATTCGCCGGATTTGGTGGAAGAACGGAAATGTTGTATTTTAATTCTGGAGATTGTAAAAACCATTTTATTAGATAAGATATGTGTCCTGCTAAATTCTTTACGTTATTCTCGTCGTATGTAATATCTGTGTTGGGCATGATTAAAACATCAATATCCTCGGTTTTGTACTCACCCATTTCTGATATTCCTTTTAATACTAGCTGGACCGCCTTTCCTCCTTTAAATAATAGTTTGTAGTCCTGCCCAATCATTTTATACGACACAATTCCAAAAACAAGTAAAGAAGCGCACAGTAATATATTAAAATGAGAGAAATCGATATCTTTATCAGACATGAGTGTTCCAAAAACATCGTATGGGTCATTTTTTAGTTGAGTGTAATAAGTTGGTATTATGGTTTTAACAATTTCACATACACTCCACATTTGGGAGGCTTCTCTCGTTTGTTTATCAATCATTATTTCATTGTCCTTACTTAACATTTCGCGCAATGTTTGACGCAATGTTGTCATTTCATTTTCGTTAAAAATTGGTTTCCAAAACTCAGGTTCTATATCAGGCGCATATCCTGTTTCAGGTAGCTCAGTTGGGATTGTTAATTTTACAAGAGGAATTGAACGTGGAGGAGCGTGTATTTCTTCGATTTCTTTAATTGCTTCCTCTATTTGTGCTTCCTCTACAATGGGTTCCACTAATGGCGCAGGTGCAGGAACAATAGGAATAGGCTTCGATTCTGCTTCCCACTTCTTCTTAAGTTCGAGAGAAACCAACGCACCCTTCTGTTCTGGTGTTAAGACTGATATATCCGCACCATTATCTAACAAAAAATCGACTAATTCTTTATCTTGTAGTTTAACAGCGGTTGATAATGCGGATGTTTTATTTGCGTAATCAGTGAGATTTATATTCCCCTTTTTGTTTATAAAAAGATCTGTTAAACGCGTTTTCGTATATGAATCGTCTATATTCTCAAAAATAACAACTAGTAACGGCGCAAATGCTATTATTTCAGGAGAATTCGGGCGTTTATAAACCGGAATCATATTATGTGTGAGCGGGATTACTGTATTTATGCCTAGATGATTCTCTCTTATTAATTTTTTTAACGCAATTACTCCTTTGGTTTGGTCCTTTTTAAGAATTTCAAACGCTTTCATAAACTCAGCTCTAAACGCATTCTTAAAATTCATTTGCTCTTTTGTGAAAAACACTCCTCCGGACATTTTTCGTTTCCTTGATTGGGTTGACTTTTTACACCCGCGTCTTCTCGTAGCACACTTTCGTATAATTTTTCTTCTACGAGTTATATTTTTTCTTGTATTTTTCCGTATATTTTCTCTTGTATTTATTTTCATTATATAATAGTATAATAAAAATACTTTTCATCTAAAAGCCAGGGTTATCCGTAAAGATTGGCGTTACATTTGAATCGCCGTGTGTTACTGGTTCAATTTGGTTCAATATAAAATAACCCGAAACAACGCTAAAATAAACAACAAGAGCGTCTCGAATTAATAGTTTGAGTGGTTTGCTCTCTCTTTCAATAAATCTCATTTCAATAAATTTCGCAATCAAAAATACTACCGAGATGACTGCCGCAATAATAAATATATTACTCATTTAAATTACTAAACCAGATTCTAAATTACGTTTTTACGCAATTATTCCAAAATCTCGATTTCATCAATCAACAAATCAGGTAACAAGTCAATCGAAGGTTCTTCGATATTATGAATATCTAAAGCATCTAAATTAAATGGCTGTGTAGAGATTTGTAGTTTTGGGGAATCATCCTCGTCCTCTTCGTCTTGTTTCCTTTGTTGCGCTCTAACGCTGCTGATTTCTTCTAGACGCGAAATATTCTTGGGCGCATTTACATTTGATACAGCTCCGTCTTGATTTTGAACATAATCGATATCATTAAAACTCAAACGACTAGGAAGGGGAGTTGGGATTTGTTGCTGCTCAATGATTGCCTCAACGTTCGCAACTTTACCAGCTACTACCGCCTCTTTTATAGGTTCGTCGATTATTTGTTCATTTACCTCCTCAATTACATCCTCTTCAACGCTCTCATCCATATAAGCCTTCAAAATTGCCTCAACTGGGATACTATCTCTTAATGTGTTTAATATACATTCTTGAACAATTATTTCTAGTTCTCTGTGATTTTTTTGAATCTGTAAAGGAGGCAAATTTACCTCGAATAAATAAACATTCTTGTAAACCTTTCTAGCCACATTGATATATGTTTTATGTACAAATTCGTCTAGCTTGGGAATATTAATATCAATCTTCTTCTGCTTTTGTCCAACCCTCATAGAAGTTAGAATTTTTAGTTGGATAATATGAACACACGTGATGAGCTCCTCTAAATAAGAGCACCCTGATTTTTCACAAATGCGTTTTCTCTCCGTCTCGATAATTTGCGCGTTCCATTTGGGGATTCTTGATATCAGGTTCTGAAAGGTCATTAAATATTTGTTAGTCTCTCCGTTGTCTTTACACAACTTTAAGGATTCTTCTAAAATAGACTTGTAGCCGTCAATGATTAAAGGTGTCAAAATTGTTACTAAACGAGACCCCCATTCGTTTTTCGATTCGTGAAGAGCGCTTCCATTGAAATCATCCATTTACATAAAACTTATATTTTCTAAAGCCAGTTCTGAACTTAAAAAAATGAAATTTAATATAAACAACATTAATAGTTTCTCATTTCTAAATTCGGTTCTCACACGACTAAAGCAGACAAGATACTCATATCTTTTATCATCGCTCAAGACACCTTCCATAAATTTCGGGTTTTCTATTAAATTTATAATATCTAATCCACTATATGCCTTTTCATACAATTTCACACATAACAATATCATATCTTCAGGCTGCGCCTTCTTGTTTACATACTTTAATAACTCATTTTCTAAAAAACCAATACGTCGCGACTTTAAAGGTTTCAATTTAAACAGCTCATTAAGATTGTGTTGATATAAATTTATAGCCTTGCCATTTATGACTGGTGATGGAACATATATTTCACAAAATCTGGATAAGATGGGTTTCATCAAGTTATATTTATCTTCGGCGACAATAAAGAACCGCGTATTATGGCTAAACAACTCAATACATCTACGCAGAGCCGACTGAGCATCCATTGTTAATTTATCTGCATTCAGCAGAACAATACTTTTAAACACATTACCGCCATTTGAATTTATGTGTGTTTTTGCGAAAAACTTCAACTCGTCGCGAATAAATTTAATACCTTTTCCGTGTGAACAATTTACATACATTACAAATGCCTTTATTTTATCCCTGTCGCCGCCATAAATTTTCGATATAAATTCGTTTACAATTGTGCGTTTTCCGCTACCAGTTGCGCCGTGAAAAAGTAAATTCGGGATTTTATGGCTCTCATAAAAAAAACTCAATTTATCTTTTATATTTTGATGAATTTGTAAGGACATTCAGACTTATTATATTTCGCGACGTGTTTTTATATTTTAATACAACGTAAATGATAAAATATAAAATTGTTATTTTGTGGGGTTAAACCGAGCTGGTTAATGAATGTGTGTATGGGTTATTTTTAAAAGCAGACAATATATCCGGTTGAATACGGTCACAACTTGCGCATTCATTGTAGTATTGTGGTGCTCGAATCGCGCCGTATGTATTTACAGACGGAGGCAGCCCAGATAATCTAGAAAACGCCGGATTGACTCTTCCATCTAAACGGTCGGTATCGCTCTTAATTGTGGTCAAGTGCATCTGTTGATTAAACACTTGTGTTCCACCTTGGTTTGGTCTATTTCCAATCGTAGAAGACTTTATATCGTTATTATGTTGTCTATAAGCGGCCTCATAATTCATATCACCATACCCAGTAGATGCGCCACCAGCAGCGGTATAATATTGACAACTTGTAGAATCTCTCTGTGTTGAATCTGGAGCAGTGTAATTATTAACATACATGCTCTCCTTTTGATTGTTAATGTGAAATGTGGGTGCGTAAAGGGTTGTTTCTTTGACGGTTGTGGAGGTGGCATCCTGAGGATTATACACATATCCCTTCGGAACAGACGATGTTGCCTCGCCGTAAATGCGAACATTGTTAATAGTTTCATCTTTACGGGTCGGTTTTAAAAAGTCCATTAAAGGCGCAATGACCGCCCCAATAGCTCCACTAAACCCGCTTCTCAATGTTTCGGGTTGCCTTACAGTGCTTCGATTGTTTTCATAATTTGTATGGCTTCGCAAATATATATCTTTATCTGTATGGTTACCTTGTCCTGTAGCTCTTGAATGATTTACGCCACATGACAAAACCTCGTGGCGTTTTGACGGCTCAAAGTTCTCTGGCGCGGTTGCTGCCTTAATATCTGTCGCCCCCGCAGGCCCCATATATTCAGTTTCAATATCATTACGTCTAACCACACCCATCTCCTGAATAGGTCTCAATGTTTCTCCCTTTTCTGCGCCTGTAGTTGTTAACCAACGATCCTGTGTATTGATAAAAAACGTGTCTGGTCGCTGTTTTTCCACACGACCTAACAGTTGAGTTGTTGGTGTGTTTTTTATAAAGGAATTCGCAGGACCCTCGTGATTAACGAGCTCATATTCAAGCTTAGGATTGGTTTCAACCCTCAATTGATCGACCGTTTTGGGTAACCACTTGTCACGGGCCTCCATGCCCGAATTATATCCGTTGCTACCATTTATTCCGTATCCTTGGTCTAGCCCAGGACCAACCGTAATGGAGTCAAATGGCTTCACATTATTATTTTTCATTGCGGGGTTTACTCTTGACTGATAGAAGTCGCTCTGGTTGGGCATACCGTAGGCCCATTGCATGTTGGCTTCAGGCTTAAATAAAGGAGCCTGCTCTATCTTCTTAATTACCTGAGAACCCGAACCGATCATATTATCCAACACTGATTCTGAAATATTCATATCATATGTGCGTCCCTTTACCTTACCACCATTAAAGGGAATCATGTTGTTATGTTTAAACTGATCCGAATTTAAATAATTGCCAGTTAATGAATACACTTCTTGGGGATTTTGTCCGACAGGTTTGTGACTCCTTACTTGTTTCTCATATAAATTCTGATTGAAATATTTATCAGTCGCAACATTTGGATTGGGATATTCCTGAACGGTATCTACTAACTGGTTAATATTTGACACCGGAAAATTCTGAGGAGGAATATTTGTGTTTGGTAAATAATTATCGGTCCTTACACCTAAATTGCTTCTTATTCCCATATTTGTAAATTTTTCCCTTCTGCTTTGTTTTATTTCATTTTTACTACAATTTTCGTTTGATTGATTTGATACAACATACATACCACCTAATGCTATTAAAGGGATCGCTATTTCCATATTTATATATATAGAGTATTATATTTTATTCATATAATAATCTAAATTACTTGAGGTTGGCTAGTCTTAATTACCTGGTTTGGCAGGAATTCGTTTGCTGGCACGTTGTAGGCCCGCCTACATAACCACCTCTAATTAAACTGAAACTTGAAGGAAGCTCGTTTTTAGTTTCGTCAATAACACAAACTCTCTTTGGAGTAAAGTAATCTTTCTCTAAAATTCGTGTGCTTAAATTATTCTGAAATGGCAAGCACGTATTTGCTTGAGGGTTTAGGGGCGGGTATTGCCAGTCTACCTGCTCTAAATCACGATACCACCACGCCGGATTTGTTGCCCTCGACTGTTCTGTAAACAAATTGTTACATGTTGGGTACTTAATGGGTTCATTTGGAACATTATACTGTGTATAATTGTCTTTTCCTAAACAATCCCGCCCGATTTGCCTATTTACACCACGTAGATCACTTTCTAAATTTATGGTGTTTGTTCTTAAATTACCTCCCCATTTTTGTATAATAATTTGAGGGTCCTCCATATAGCACGGATTCGCGCCATTGCCAGGAACATTTAAAATCCACCTTCCAGGGTCTGTGGATTGCTGTAATGATTTTTTCGTTCTACAGTCGTCATATTTAAATCGAGTGCTGGCCATTATTATATTTATAATATATATTTATTTATTTATTTACAATTTAAAAAATTTATCAAATAATAAGTATGGAGCTTATTTTAAACAACACCAAAACACCGACATTATGTTTAAATATGATTGTAAAAAATGAAGGCAAAATTATTACAAGATTATTCGATTCAGTTCTCTCTGTTATTGATTGTTATTGCATTTGCGATACCGGTTCCACCGATAATACGGTTAATTTAATTACCGAATATTTTCATAGTAAAAATATACCAGGCAAAGTGGTAACAGAACCATTCAAAAATTTTTGTCACAATAGGAATTTTGCGCTTCAATCGTGCTTAGGAATGTCTGATTTTATATTATTGCTTGATGCTGATATGGTGCTTGAAGTCAATAATTTTAATAAAAGTCTTCTCGACCGGTCTGATAGCTTTAACATTCTTCAAGGGAACGATTCCTTTTATTATCAAAATATGAGAATTGTGAAAAACAATGGGTTATACAAGTATGTTGGTGTGACACACGAATATATCGAGACGCCAAGTAACAACAAGGTTGCTGTGTTTGAGAAAAAAGACATGTTTATTCGGGATTTTGGGGACGGTGGCTCAAAGCACGATAAATTTGAACGCGATATACGTTTGCTTCTAGACGGGTTAAAGGAAGAACCAAATAATGTTAGATATCATTTTTATCTAGCAAATAGTTACCACGATTCGGGAAGATTTGAAGAGGCAATTAATGTATATAAAAAACGAATTCAGTTTGGAGGATGGCAAGAAGAGGTGTGGTACAGTTATTATAGAATTGGACTATGCTTTAAAAAAATGGACAAAATGAGCGACGCTTTACATTATTGGCTAGAAGGATACGAATATTATCCAGACCGTCTTGAAGGATTATATGAAATCATTAATCATTACAGATTAAATTCCAAACATAAACTGGGCGAGATGATTTATCAGCTAGCTAGAAAGGTATTGGATCATAACTGCCGAAGAGATAATTATTTGTTTTTACATGATGACGTATACACCAGCAAAATTTATTACGAATATACGGTATTCGCTGCTTACACCGGAAATACAAACATAAATTATGAGATTATCCAGGTGTTAAATAATTCCAAGGATGATGGTCTTGTTAATAACATGCTTGAAAATATGAAATTCTACAAGGATCTTTTAATACAACAGTCTAGGATTGTCGTTGATAATTCGGTTATTGCTCAGATTAACAATGAAGATGTCAAATTATACTCCTCTTCTAGTTGTCTTATTCCCAACGCGGATAACGCCGGCGGATATAAAATGAATATTCGATATGTCAACTATTATATTAATGAGGGCGGCGGCTATTTACATTGCGATAAACATATTATAACGGTCAATAAATGTATCGAATTAGACGCAGAGCTTAAAATTGCTTCTGAAAAATGGTTTGGTTTGACGTTTGATAATAGAAGGTATATTGGTGTTGAAGATCTCAGAATATTTTTTGATGTAGAAAGTAAGAAGTCGCTTTTTATCGGAACCGGTTATCACGCGAACAATCAGATCGGTATCGTAGTGGGAGATTATGATTATCAAGGCGGAAGATTAAATGGAATGGAAATTACTCCCACTTTCAACAAGGCGTCTTGTGAGAAAAATTGGGTCTACGTTGACTATAAGGGTTCTACTCATGTTATATACGATTGGTCCCCATTGAAAATCTGTAAAATTAATGACACAGATAAATCGCTGAATTTGGTCGAAACTAGACAAATGCCGGGCATTTTCAGCCGAACGCGAGGCTCTACTTGCGGTTTTAAGTATTCGAAGCAACACGGAGGTAATAATAATGGAAACATAACTATTAAAATCGTGGAGGACGAGATTTGGTTTGTTACACATATTGTCTCTTATGAACAGCCACGACACTATTATCACGTAATCGTTGTGTTCGATGGAGAGATGAATTTGTTGCGCTATTCAGCCCCTTTTAAATTTGAAGGCGAACCAATTGAGTATTGTTTGAGTATTGTTGTTGAAGATGAACAAGTCCTCATGAATTACAGCACGTGGGATCGAACTACGCGCATTGGAGTTTACGATAAAAAATATATAGATTCCATCGTAAAATATACCTAGTAATTTGTAATGATACTGTTATCATGATTACAATAATAAACGTCAAAAACGGTTTGATTTTCAGTATAAATTAAATACCATATATTTACCTCCCACATTATAGCATTTTTGTTCGTCATAATATCAATACATTTGTCTTTCATCAACTCTGAAAATTTTATTAGAAAATTTGCATTTCCGCCAAAAATTCCGCCAGCGAAATACCACGCAATATCCTTATAAACATCAATATTAAACATGCTATTTAAATTCCATATTGCGCCAATTCTAACACCGCTGTACATTTTAGAGCTTAAAGCATTGATTTTTTCTATAAAGGCATCGTCTGTTCCGCTAAATACGTGCCGAATACCAAAGTCAACCCATATAAAATTGTCGGTTTTAAAATAATTTAATAAAATTGCCTCCTTGACCCATTCCGTCTTATTACAGATGGTAAACATAAATTCAACTGTATCTTTTGTATGATCTGTTGAGTTTACATTAAACCTAGTTAGCCTATCTATATAATTATATAAATATACATCTTGCTTTTGTATTTTTATTATTACTGTATTTGTCTTGTCATATTCATCGCCGATTAAATCATACATTGGTTCATCTAGAAAAATTATTTTTGGGGCGTTAGATTTCAATAATAGTTTTCCAAATTTGTAATACCGTGTTAACGTATCTGTATATCTTTCATTGATATTGCTTACAAATGCAGATACAATAGTACTCATTTTTAGTTAATTATATATTTATTTTTAATATATAATTTTTATTTATAAGATTAAATTTCAAATCAAATGTATAGATATGGACCATTGCCTTTAACATTTACAGTGTCCTTATCAGGCTCGACATTAATATAATGTCTGTTTCCATAAACCGTCCAATGAAATTTGGAGTTTTCGCCATACACCTTAAATGCGTTGTTCTCAATTTCACTAGAATTTAATGTTACTATCTTGTTGCCGTAGATGGGTGTAATTTGGACGGTAAAATCGTGTGCGAGTTTTTCAACATAATGCGGCAATCTGATTTCTACCCATTCATTGTTTGTAATTTCTCCTTTGCCTCTATAATAGACACCTGCTTCAGGTCCTTCAAGACACGCGTGTACTAAATACTTGTTCTCGTTTGTGGGGTTATCTATTACAAATGTTTTGGTCTCAGGTGAAGTAGCGGTGCTGTTATAAATAATGCCTGAAATTGTATCAACCATTAATAGATTGTAAAATCCTGCTGTCGCCCCAGTAAAACTAACCGGAGGACCCGTAGCCCCAGTAGGACCCGTAGGACCTCCAGAAGGACCAGTAGGGCCCGCGCACCCTCGTCCAGTAGGACCAGTTACACTGCTACCCGTAGGACCTGTATTACCAATTTGTCCTACAGCACCAGGTCCAGTAGGGCCTTGAGGTCCAACAGGTCCCGGTCCTCTTGAATCACAACATCTTTGGGCCCCTAAATATTGACTGTAATTTCTATAATAACTTGACATCTATAATATATATATTTAATAATAAAATTTATATATTATTTTACGCCTTTTCTCATTTAAAATACCCTTTTTACATATCTTTTTGGTAGTTTCCACTTTGGAAAGTCGTCCAAACGGGCATCTATGTATAGGGCGGATATTTTTTAAGGATTGAGAAGAGCGATTTTATACTGATTTCCATTAATAGTTATAACTAAGTTCTGTCCTGAATTACCACCTGCGTTAGTATCCAAGAGCGAACTACCATTTAATATCAAAGCATTAGCAGTATTGAGTTCCAAAGATGTATTATTTGAAGCAACAATAAGATTATCACTATTGAGAGTATTCGTATAACTTATTACACCAGCAGAACCAGCAGGACAATTCATTTGAAGATTTTTTGATTGAGTCAAAGCATTTTGATAATTTAATCCAATACCACTAACAGACGCTCCCATCGCCGTTGTATCACCTGTATTAGCGTCGCTTGATTGGAGATTTAATACAGGATTACCTGACCCTGTATTTTGTAGTAAAATTGTATCACCAACTAACCCTCCACTACCAGTATTATATATCTCCATTTTTGATAAGTTCAAAGTAGTTTGATTAACATTTGCTCCAAGCGACATTACGAAACCATTATTAGCGTTACACTGGATATTGTTTGTTGAATTACTAAACCCTGATGTTGAGTAAGTATTTGTTTCACCTGTATTAGTATCTACCACTGAAAAATCAGTAGGACGCATTATTGTTCTGTGTAAATTAGTAATATCATCTACTTTAACCTCTCCACTACCAATTGTCGTCGCAACAACAGCAGGGGAACTATCAATTAAGAATATTGACTTATCACTCGCCATCTGTAAATCATTTGACGCTTGAATAGGGGTAAGGGGTGAGTTTAATGTAAGAGTTGTCTTTGGGGTAAGAGTAATATTACCAGTTGTTGTTGAAGTAGAAGCATTCAAAGTAATATCACCAGTTCCACTAGTAATAGCATTATTATTCACATCTATCGGTTGTAAGAACTCGGTTTGACTATCTACACCATTTATCCTAATAAACTCTGTATTAGAATTATTCACTCTTGCGAATAGACCAATACTGCCGTCCAAATTACCACTTGTATTACTACGAATAGTTGATGCTATTCTTGCGTATTCTTGATTGTTTGCGGTTGTTGTATTCGCATTAAAAGTAATTACACCAATATCGTTTCCAACAACATTTAAGTTCTTGTAAAACTTCATCGTCCCAGCACCAGTAGCAGTATCGTTTTGATTTAATGTAAGCATTGGATTTGCTGGTGTTCCAGTATTATTTGTCGCCAAAGTAAGATTAGCAGTAGCAGGGTTGTAGTCCAAATAATCCCCAGTAGCAAGAGTAGGGACAATCATTCTACCAGTAGAAGACAAATCAATATTATCGGCAGTCATTAGTAAATCTCCGTTTGTAGAAATTGTAAAATCACCTGTTCCGTCGCTTGTAGTATGAGTTAATCCGTCCAAATCCAAAGACAGTTGCTTACCATTCGTAAATTGTCCGCTATAAGTATATTGTAATGTAGCATTCGTAGTTGTAGTTTGTAATGAAGCAGTAGCAGTAGGAGGAGAACCGGGAAAAGGAAGAGTTCCAATACCACCAGAAGATAAACTCATACTCGCACTTGTAGCAGTTATAGCAGAAAATCCTGCACTCGCAGTTCCATTCACATTAATATCTCCAAGTTGAACTCCAACACTACCAACACCTTCTCCAACAATAGCAATAGCAGTAGGAGTAATTGTATTTGTAGCGCCTGTTGCGCCTGAAAAGTCATTTAATGATATCTGATTGTTATTTAATGTAACGAAATTTATTTCTGTCGGTGTAATACCATCAGATAATGTAATTTGCGGATTTGATATAGGATTTATATCTACATATCCACCAGTTGCGCCAGAAAAATCATCCATTCTCATTTTTTGAACTCTTAATGAACCTCCATTTTCAATCCATATTCCATCTAATCCAGCTGGAATTGGATTTAAACCTTGTGGAGTTAAAGCTAAATAAGTTGGGTCAATGCCGCCTTGGACATATAATTTGCCAAAAACCATTACATCTCCTGTGTAACCAATACCTGTGTATCCAGTAGCACCAGTGCTAAAATTCGTAGGTGTCCATGGAGTTCCACCTGTATCACCTTGAGGACCTGTGACACCTTGAGGACCTGTGACACCTTGAGGACCTGTGACACCTTGAGGACCTGTAACACCTTGAGCACCTGTATCACCTTGAGGACCTGTGACACCTTGAGCACCTGTATCACCTTGAGGACCTGTGACACCTTGAGCACCTGTATCACCTTGAGGCCCGGTGACACCTTGAGCACCAGTAGGTCCCCCTGCAGGACCAGAAGGACCAATAGGACCTGTAGGACCCGCGCACCCTCGTCCAGTAGGACCAGTTACACTACTACCCGTAGGACCGGTATTGCCGATGGGCCCTACAGCGCCAGGTCCAGTAGGTCCTTGAGGTCCAACAGGCCCCGGTCCTCTTGAATCACAACATCTTTGAGCCCCTAAATATTGACTGTAGTTTGCATAATTTCTTGACATCTATAATATATATATTTAATAATAAAATCTATATA